>Ga0157363_1000145_pt1 | contig 53620 bp, 42 predicted proteins | sample AttsexASBM1_FD_111477 | JGI IMG/M metagenome (GOLD analysis project Ga0157363, IMG submission 111477) | Fungus gardens microbial communities from leaf cutter ant in Ribeirão Preto, State of São Paulo, Brazil - Atta sexdens ASBM1 | ecosystem: Host-associated > Fungi > Mycelium > Unclassified ... | reverse complement strand
GCAATGCCTTTACCCAGAGAGGATACGACCCCGCCGGTCACAAAAATATAGTTCGTTGTCATGCTGAACCTGAGAAAGTAGGTTTAAAGACGATGGAATAACCAGGACGGGAAAACAGTATACCGGAATCCCCTCTGCGCCACAATTGATCGTTTCCGGTTATCTGCCAGCCATCGTATTGACCGGCACGAGAGTACCCGATTCCATCGCCGCGGAAGTTGATAACGATCACATTTTTGTTGAATCGAGTCAGCCGATTATTCGCCTTCAGGAATTTTCAGAGGCTTTCGCGGGATTTGATCTGCTGCCAGGCCGCTTCCATCTGCTCCAGCGTGGCGTCCTGCATCTGCAAGCCCTGCGCAGCGATAATCTGCTCAACCTGACGGAAGCGCCGCTCAAATTTATCGTTGGCTTTCTGCAGCGCCGTTTCCGCCTTGCTGCCCAGATGACGCGACAGGTTCACGGTGGCGAACAGCAGGTCGCCAATCTCCTCTTCCAGCTTCTGCTGGTCGATCACCGCCTGCTGCGCTTCATGCATGACTTCGTCGATTTCTTCGTAGACTTTATCCAGCACCGGCCCGAGGGTATGCCAGTCAAAGCCGACGTTGCTGCAGCGCTTCTGGATTTTGTGGGCGCGCATCAGCGCGGGCAGCGCGCGAGGAATATCGTCCAGCGCCGAATGCTGCGCTTTGTCGGCGCGCTCGCGGGTTTTAATCGCTTCCCAGTTCGCCAACACTTCGCTGCTGTCCGTGACTTTCTCGTCGCCAAAGATATGCGGATGGCGGCGCTCCAGCTTGTCGCTGATGGTCTGGCAGACGGCTTCGAAGTCAAAGCGCCCTTCTTCCTGCGCCATTTGGGCATAAAACACCACCTGGAACAGCAGATCGCCCAGCTCGCCCTGCAGATCGTCAAAATCTTCGCGGCTGATGGCGTCCAGCACCTCGTAGGTTTCTTCAAGCGTGTAAGGCGCGATGCTGGTAAAGGTCTGTTCGCGGTCCCACGGACAGCCTTTTTGCGGGTCCCGCAGGGTTTTCATAATGCCCAGCAGGCGATCGATTGCGTTCATAACCATGTCCATTTGTTAGAAATTGAGGAAAACAGAAGGTGACTATACTGCATGGCGGCGCAAGATTGCTGTGGGCCGGACGCAGCGCTGGCCCACAGGGTAAACTTCGGGAAGCAATCAGGGCAAGCACTGCCCCGATGCAAAATGGCCGAGCCACCTTGCCGATTAATGCAATCTTCGCGCGTCGATAATATCGGGCACCTGATTCAACCGCGCCAACACCCTTCCCAACACCTGCTGATTATAAATTTCGATATCCATATCGATGGTGGCCAGCTGCTTTTTGGTATCGCTCCGGCTGGAAACGCCCAGCACGTTGACCTTTTCGTTAGCGAGGATAGTGGTGATATCGCGCAGCAAACCGCTGCGATCGTTGGCGGTGACGCGCACCACCAGCGAGTAGCCGCTGGAGTAGCTTTCGCCCCAGACCGCGTCGACGATGCGCTCCGGCGCGTGCGACATCAGCTCGGTCAGCTGGTCGCAGTCGGCGCGGTGAATGGAGATGCCACGACCCTGGGTGATAAAGCCGGTGATATCGTCGCCAGGGATCGGCTGGCAGCAGCGGGCGATATGGTGCATCAGATTGCCGACGCCTTCGACCACCACGCGTCCGCTCTCTTTGCTGCGCGGCACGGAGGATTTCAGCGTCAGCTGGCGCAGCGCCTCGCGATCTTCTTCTTCCGCGCTCGGCTTATTGAGCTTCGACTGCAGGAAGTTGCTCATCTGGTTCAGACGAATATCGCCGCCGCCAATAGCGGCCAGCAGCTCGTCCAGCGTGTTGAAGTTGTAGCGCGGCAGCAGCAGCTTTTCCGCATCCTTCAGGCTGATATCCAAATGATCCAGCTCGTTGTCGAGGATCTGCCTGCCCGCGACGATATTCTTGTCGCGATCCTGCTTGCGGAACCAGGCGTGAATTTTCGAGCGTCCGCGGCTGGTGGTGACGTAGCCCAGGTTAGGGTTAAGCCAGTCGCGGCTCGGGTTCGGCTGCTTTTGGGTAATGATGTCGATCTGATCGCCCATCTGCAGCTGATAGGTAAAGGGTACGATGCGGCCGCCGATTTTTGCGCCGATGCAGCGGTGGCCGATATCGCTGTGAATATGGTAGGCGAAGTCCAGCGGCGTGGAGCCGGCCGGCAGATCCACTACGTCGCCTTTCGGCGTAAAGACGTAGACGCGATCGTCAAAGACCTGGCTGCGCACCTCGTCCAGCATTTCGCCAGAGTCCGCCATCTCTTCCTGCCACGCGATCAGCTTGCGTAGCCAGGCGATGCGCTCTTCATGCCCTGAAGCGCCACGCGCGCTGCCGCCGCCGCCCTCTTTATATTTCCAGTGCGCGGCCACGCCCAGCTCGGCGTCCTCATGCATCTGACGCGTGCGGATCTGGATTTCCACGGTTTGGCCCTTCGGCCCCAGCACCACGGTATGAATAGACTGATAGCCGTTGGGCTTGGGATTGGCGACATAGTCGTCAAACTCGCTGGGCAGATGGCGATAAAGCGTATGCACGATGCCTAACGCACCGTAGCAGTCCTGCAGGCGCTCGGCGACGATACGCACGGCGCGCACGTCGAACAGCTCGTCGAACGACAGCGATTTTTTCTGCATCTTGCGCCAGATGCTGTAGATGTGTTTTGGTCGACCGTAAACCTCCGCCTTCACGCCCTGCCTGACGATTTCGTCGCGCAGCGACTGCACGAAGGTTTCAATATACTGTTCGCGATCGATGCGGCGCTCGTGCAGCAGTTTGGCGATGCGCTTGTACTCTTCGGGATGCAGATAGCGGAAGCAGAAGTCTTCCAGCTCCCACTTCAGCTGGCCGATGCCTAAGCGGTTGGCGAGCGGCGCGTAGATATTGGTGCACTCTTTAGCGGCCAGCACGCGCTCATCTTCCGGCGCATCTTTGACTTCCCGAAGATGGGCGATGCGTTCGGCCAGCTTGATCACCACGCAGCGGAAATCTTCAACCATCGCCAGCAGCATACGCCTGACGTTATCGACCTGCTCGGAGGCCATTGAGTCGTTGTGGGTCGCTTTCAGCTGCCGGATAGCGTCCATATCGCGTACGCCGTGCACCAGCGAGACGATAGCCTTGCCGTGCTTTTCTTCCAGCACCGCTTCCGACACCACGCCGGCGTCCGCCAGCGGAAAGAGCAGCGCGGCGCGCAGGCTTTCGCTGTCCATGCTGAGCATGGAGAGGATCTCCACCATTTCAACGCCGCGCCAGAGCAGAAGCGTGGCGTCGGGATGCGTGCGGGTGGCTTCTTCGCAATAGCGCCAGGTGTCAGCCAGTCGTTCACATGACTGTGGATTCGCAATCCCCAGACTGGCGATCCACTGGTCGAGCGCAAACTCGCCGGCCGTATTCAGATGAGCACTTCTTACCGCAACCATATCCTCTCCAAACCTCCTTCCGGGAAGCTATATTCGGCTGAATAACACCATGGATTCCACGTGCCCGGTATGCGGAAACATATCAAGCAGGGTAATCCTTTCTGAGCGATAGCCAGCGGCCAGTAAAATCTGGCTGTCCCGGGCAAGTGTAGTCGGATTACAGGAAACATAGACCACACGTTCCGGCGCAAGTTTAACAATATGCGGAATCACTTCCGCCGCGCCGGCGCGTGCCGGATCCAGCAATACCTTGTTAAATCCTTCCGCCGCCCAGGCCTGAGCCGACACGTCTTCTTCCAGATTATGCTGGTAAAACGCAATGTTATTCAGATTATTCAGAGCCGCATTATACGCACCCTTTGCCGCTAATGCTGCAACGCCTTCCACACCGGTGACATTTTTCGCCCGCTTTCCTGAAGGAAGCGTGAAGTTTCCCATGCCGCAGAAAAGATCCAACAGCCGATCGGTCGGCTGTAAATCGAGCCATGCCATCGCCTGTGCGACCATCTTTTGGTTCAGCTCGCCGTTGACCTGAATAAAGTCGCGCGGGCTAAAAGTGAGCTTCAGATCGTCGATGTGGTAGCACGGCGCCTCGCCGCTAACCTGCTCCAGCGTTTCGCTGTCGGGCGCCAGAAAAAGCGCCACCCGCTGGCTATGCGAAAACTGTTCCAGTTTTTGCCGATCCGCCGCGCTGAGCGGATCGAGATGGCGCAGCAGCAGCAGCGGGCCGTTGTCCGCCAGCACCAGTTCGACATGACCCAGCCGCCTGACGGCCTGCAGGCTGCTCAGCAACTGGTGCAGTGGCGCCAGCAGCGCATCAAGTTCGGGCTTCAAAACGGGGCAATGCGTAATGGCGACCAGATCGTTAGAGTTCGCCTGGCGGAAGCCCATCTGCAGCGTCTGGCTGCGCGGCTGATAGTTGAGTCCTAAACGCGCGCGGCGGCGATAGCCGTAAGAGCTGCCCGCGATAATCTCATCTACCGCTGCCGGTTCGCCGGTTTGCTGGCTTAACAGCCGCGACAAAGCTTTGGCCTTGCTGCGCTGCTGCAGTTCGGGCGACGCGTGCTGTAGCTGGCAGCCGCCGCAGCGACCAAAGTAAGGACAGGCTGGCGCAACCCGTTCCGGGCTGGGCGAGAGGATACGTTTTGCGCGCGCGCGCGCCCAGCTGCGCTTCTCTTCGACAATTTCCACTTCCGCCTGTTCGCCGGGCAGCGCGCCGCTGACGAAGAGCGCTTTGCCCTGATGATGCGCTACGCCCTGGCCTGCGCCGTCAAGGTCGGTAACCGTCACGGTTATGATCTGGCGGGTCGTCACGCGCCGTTTTGCAGAGTAGAATTGCGCCATTACTTTTGTCTCGACAGTGGTTAAACCCGCGTAGCCTACACCAGCATCAGGATTAATTCGACCGGCAGCGCCACAGGATAATTATGACCAAATACAGCCTGCGGGCACGAATGATGATCTTGATTCTGGCGCCCACGCTGATGATCGGGCTGCTGCTGAGCACCTTTTTTATCGTGCATCGCTATAACGAACTGCAGCGCCAGCTGGTGGACGCGGGCGTCAACATTATCGAGCCGCTGGCGGTGGCCAGCGAATACGGCCTGACCTTTCACAGCAAAGAGTCGGTGCGTCAGCTGGTCAGCCTGCTGCACCGGCGCCATTCCGATATCGTGCGCGCCATTACCGTTTTCGACGCGCAGAATCAGCTTTTCGTCACCTCCAACTACCGCGCCAGCGCCGACAAGCTGCGTATGCCCGCCGACGCCAGGCTACCCGCCACCTTCAGCTATCAACGCCTGGGCAATTCGGTGCTCCTGCGCACGCCGATCCTGTCGGAGAGTTACTACCCGGATGAGTCACCGAATGAGGAGGCCAAGCCCAACGGCAATCCGCTCGGCTATGTCGCCATCGAGCTGGATCTGCAGTCGGTTCGCCTTCAGCAGTATAAAGAGGTGTTTGTCTCCACGCTGCTGCTGCTCTCCTGTCTCTGCCTGGCAATGCTGTTCGCCTATCGGCTGATGCGCGACGTGACCGGCCCGATCCGCGATATGGTCAACACCGTCGATCGCATTCGCCGCGGCCAGCTCGACAGCCGCGTCACCGGCCATATGCTGGGCGAACTCGATATGCTGAAGAACGGCATCAACTCGATGGCGATGTCGCTAACCGCCTATCACGAAGAGATGCAGCAGAATATCGATCAGGCAACTTCGGATCTGCGCGAAACCCTGGAGCAGATGGAGATTCAGAACGTCGAGCTGGATCTGGCCAAAAAGCGCGCGCAGGAAGCGGCAAGGATCAAATCGGAGTTTCTGGCCAATATGTCGCACGAGCTGCGCACGCCGCTTAACGGCGTAATCGGCTTTACCCGCCAGACGCTGAAGACGCCGCTGAATATTACCCAACGCGACTATCTGCACACCATTGAGCGCTCGGCCAATAATCTGCTGAGCATCATCAACGACGTACTCGATTTCTCTAAACTGGAAGCGGGTAAGCTGGTGCTGGAAACCATCCCGTTCCCGCTGCGCGCCACGCTGGACGAGGTCGTGGTGCTGCTGGCGCCCTCCGCCCATGAAAAAGGGCTGGAGCTGACGCTGAGCATTCAGCCCGACGTGCCGGACAACACTATCGGCGATCCGCTGCGGCTGCAGCAGATCGTCGTCAACCTGCTGGGCAACGCCATTAAGTTTACCGAGAGAGGCAATATCGACATTCGTATCGAAAAACGGTCGCTGAGCAACAACCGGGTCGATATTGAAGTACAGATCCACGATACCGGCATCGGCATCGCGGAAAAGCAGCAGTCGCAGCTGTTTCAGGCTTTCCGCCAGGCCGACGCCAGCATCTCCCGACGGCACGGCGGCACTGGCCTGGGCCTGGTGATCACCCAGAAGCTGGTCAACGAGATGGGCGGCGAAATCTCGTTTCACAGCAGGCTGAATCAGGGGTCGACCTTCTGGTTCCATATCAATCTGGCGCTCAACCCGAACGCCGCGCAGGATCCGCGCGCGATGGCCTGCTTACAGGGCAAAACGCTGGCGTATGTAGAAGCTAATCCGGCCGCCGCTCAGGCAACGCTGGATTTGCTGGCGACCACGCCGATGATCGTCAGCTACAGCGCGACGCTGGAAGGCCTGCCGCAGCAGCGCTACGACACGCTGCTGCTTGGGCTGCCGGTCAGCCGGGAGCCGTCTCGCCAGCTGCCCTGGCAAGCGATTCCGGCGCTGGAGCTGGCGGATAATGTGATTATGGCGCTGCCCTGCCAGCTGCAGACCTGGGCGGAGGAGCTAAAAGAGCGAGGCGTCAGCAGCTGTCTGCTGAAGCCGGTTTCGCTGTCGCGGCTGTTGCCCGCGCTGCTCGATCACCATACCCGCGAGATTAACGATCGGTCAGGCCGCAAAAAGATGCCGCTGACGGTGATGGCCGTCGACGATAATCCGGCTAACCTGAAGCTGATCGGCGCCCTGCTGGAAGAACAGGTAGAGCGCGTGGTGCTGTGCGACAGCGCTATGGCGGCGATTCAGCAGGCGAAGACGCAGAGGCTGGATGTGATCCTGATGGATATTCAGATGCCGGAAATCGACGGTATTCGCGCCAGCGAACTGATTCGCGAGCTACCGGCGCACGCCTCAACGCCTATCGTCGCCGTCACGGCGCACGCGCTGGACGGCGAAAGAGGAGAGCTGATCAGAGCCGGGATGAACGACTATCTGGCCAAGCCGATTGATGAGGCCAGGCTGGAAACCCTGCTGGCGCACTATGTTCCGCAGCGCGCCAGCAAGCCGGCCACCGCGCCGGACGCGCTTTCCGCTTCGCTGGACTGGGATCTGGCGCTGCGTCAGGCGGCGAACAAGCCGGATCTGGCGCGCGAACTGCTGCAGATGCTGGTGGATTTTCTGCCCGAGGTGCAAAAGCAGGTGGAAAGCTATATGGCGGAAGAGAAGGTCAGCGAGCTGCGCGACATTATTCATAAACTGCACGGCAGCGCCAGCTATAGCGGCGTACCGCGCATGAAACAGCTGTGCCAGCAGCTGGAGCAAAGCCTGCGCGGCGGCCAGGCTATCGCTGACGTCGAGCCGGAGCTTTTCGAACTGCTGGACGAGATGCAGAACGTAGCGCGGCTGGCGCAGGCGAAGCTGGCCGAGTGATTACAGCCTCTGCCCCATCGCCAGCGTGGCGGCAATATTGCGCGCGGCCATACGGACGTTTTCCGCCGCGCCGGATAGCGCATCCTCCAGCGTGCAGATGCTGTAGATCACGCTGAAGACCGCGTCCAGACCGTGCTGGTGCACGATTCCCACGTCTTTGGTCAGGCTGCCGGCAATGCCGATCACCGGCTTGTTATAGCGTTTGGCGACTTTCGCCACGCCAATCGGCACCTTGCCGTGAATGGTCTGGCTGTCGATGCGACCTTCGCCGGTAATCACCAGCGCGGCGTCTTTCACCAGCTCGTCCAGGCCCAGCGCCTCGGTCACGATTTCAATGCCGCGCCGCAATTCCGCGCCGCAGAAAGCGTGCAGCGCGGCGCCCATTCCGCCCGCCGCGCCGCCGCCGGGAATCGACAGCACGTCGATATCCAGATCCCGTCGGATGATCTGCGCGTAGTGCGCCAGCGCCTTATCCAGCTGCTCTACCAGCTCCGGCGTGGCGCCCTTCTGCGGGCCAAATACGGCGGAAGCGCCCTCTTCGCCCAGCAGCGGATTGGTTACGTCGCAGGCGACCTCGAAGCGACACTCTTTGATGCGCGGATCGAGCCCATCGATATCTATGCTCGCCAGCGCGCTAAGGCTGCCGCCGCCAAATCCGATCTCATTCCCCTGGCTGTCCAGCAACTTCGCCCCCAGCGCCTGCACCATACCCGCGCCGCCGTCATTGGTCGCGCTGCCGCCGATACCGATAATAAAGCGCTGTACGCCCTTATCCAGCGCGCTGCGGATCAGTTCGCCGGTGCCGTAAGAGGTGGTGATCAGCGGATCGCGCCGCGCGGCCGGCACCAGCTCCAGTCCGCTGGCCGCCGCCATTTCGATATAGGCGCAGCTGTCGTCACCGGAAAGCCCGTAGAATGCCTCCACTTCTTCACCCAGCGGGCCGGTAACGTTCAGACGCACGGTTTTGCCGCCCGTAGCCGCCACCATCGCCTCAACCGTGCCTTCGCCGCCGTCCGCGACGGGAAGTTTGACATAGTGAGCCTCAGGAAAAATCTCCCGGAATCCCTGCTCGATTTGCGTGGCAACCTGCTGAGCAGACAGGCTTTCTTTATATGAGTCCGGTGCGATTACTATTTTCATACCTTAATCCGTGCGCGGTTGAATTGGCCTGCGCCAGGGGCGTCCGGCTTAACGCGTTAAGCCGGACACGGAGCTATTTGATTTCCACTTTCGCCAGCTTCTCATAATAGCAAGCCAGCGCGCTGTGGTCGGCGGTGCCCAGGCCATCGGCCTTCAGCGCCTGCATCATCTCCATTACCGCTGCGGTCAGCGGCAGCTGCGCGCCCACGCCGTGCGAAGTATCCAGCGCGTTAGCCAAATCTTTAATATGCAGATCGATACGGAAGCCCGGTTTAAAGTTGCGGTTCATCACCATTGGCGCTTTGGCATCCAGTACCGTGCTGCCCGCCAGACCGCCGCGGATCGCCTGATAAACCAGCTCGGGATTAACGCCCGCTTTGGTCGCCAGCGTCAGCGCTTCCGACATGGCCGCGATATTCAGCGCCACGATCACCTGGTTAGCCAGCTTGGTAACGTTGCCCGCGCCGATTTCGCCGGTGTGCACCACGGAACCCGCCATCGCTTTCATGATGTCGTAGCATTTATCGAACAGCTCTTTGTCGCCGCCGACCATCACGGATAGCGTGCCATCGATAGCTTTAGGCTCGCCGCCGCTGACCGGCGCATCCAGCAGCGCAATGCCTTTTTTCGCCAGCTCTTCATGGATTTCGCGGCTCGCCAGCGGCGCGATGGAGCTCATATCGATGACGATGGTGCCCGCTTTCGCGCCCTCGATAACGCCGCCTTCGCCCAGCAGCACTTCTTTTACGTGCGGCGAGTTCGGCAGCATAGTGATAATGACGTCGCTCTGCTCCGCCACCGCTTTCGCCGAGTCGGCGGAGGTGGCGCCCTGGCTGACCAGCTCGGCCACGCTGTCGGCGTTATGATCGCGCACCACCAGCGAATAGCCCGCTTTGATTAAATTTTTGCTCATGGGCTTGCCCATGATACCCAGACCTATAAATCCGATTTTCATCTTTGTCTCCTGAACAGTGGGTTATTTTTTAAAGCGATCGCACAGAGCCTGCGTGGCGCCACGGAAAACGCCCAGATCGCTGCCTACCGCGACGAAACCTGCGCCCCATTCCAGATAGCGGCGCGCATCGGCTTCCACCGGCGCCAGAATGCCGCTCGGCTTGTTGGCCGCCTTCGCGCGTTCGAAAATATATTTGATGACCTTCAGCACTTCCGGATGCGCCGGCTGCCCCAGGTAGCCCAGTGCGGCAGAGAGATCGCCCGGCCCAACGAAAATGCCGTCCACGCCTTCCACCGCCGCGATGGCGTCGATGTTGTCCACGCCCTGCTGGGTTTCTATCTGCACCAGCACGGTAACGTTATCGTTGATAATGGTGTTGTACTGCGGCACGGTGCCGTACATGTTGCTGCGGTGAGAAACCGAAACGCCGCGAATGCCCATCGGCGGATAGCGCGTGGAGGCTACTGCGCGCACCGCTTCCTCTTCCGTTTCCACAAAGGGGATCAGGAAGTTGGAAAACCCGATATCAAGCAGGCGCTTGATAATCACCGGCTCGTTGGTCGGCGGCCTGACGACCGGCGCGCTGACGCTGCCTTTCAGCGCCATCAGCTGCGGAACAAAAGTCGTGATATCGTTCGGCGCATGTTCGCCATCCAGCACCAGCCAGTCGAAGCCTGCCAGCCCAAGCACTTCCGTGGTCAGCGGGTTAGCCAGCGCGCACCAGCTGCCGATTAGGGTTTCGCCCGCCAGCAGGCGCTGACGAAAACTGTTCGGCGTATTTACATAGCTCATCGGTTTCTCCAGAAATAGGGTTAGCGCACCAGGCAAGGGCGTTTGTTGTCAAAAGTCCAGTCCGGCACCAGGAACTGCATGGCCTGCGCGTCGTCGCGCGCGCCCAGACCGTGTTTTTGGTAGAGCTCGTGCGCTTTCATCACGCGATCCATATCCAGCTCCACGCCCAGGCCCGGCTTGTCAGGCACCTGCACCATGCCGCCCTTGATCTGCAGCGGCTGCTGAGTCAGGCGCTGATTGCCTTCCTGCCAGATCCAGTGAGTGTCGATAGCGGTGATTTTGCCCGGCGCCGCCGCGGCCACGTGAGTGAACATTGCCAGCGAGACGTCAAAGTGGTTATTGGAGTGAGAACCCCACGTCAGGCCGAAGTCATGGCACATCTGCGCCACGCGCACGGAACCCTGCATTGTCCAGAAGTGCGGGTCCGCCAGCGGAATATCGACGGACTGCAAGGAGAGCGTGTGTCCCATCTGCCGCCAGTCGGTGGCGATCATATTGGTGGCGGTCGGCATGCCTGTGGCACGGCGGAATTCAGCCATTACCTCGCGGCCGGAATAGCCCTGCTCGGCGCCGCACGGATCTTCCGCGTAGGCCAGCACCTCTTTTAACTGTTTGCCCAGCGTTATCGCCTCATTCAGCGACCAGGCGCCGTTAGGATCGAGCGTGATGCGGGCTTCAGGGAAACGCTTCGCCAGCGCGGTCACCGCTTCGGCCTCTTCGCTGCCCGCCAGTACGCCGCCCTTGAGCTTAAAGTCGTTGAAGCCATATTTTTCGTAAGCCGCCTCAGCCAGCCGCACCACCGCTTCCGGCGTCAGCGCCTCTTCGTGGCGCAGGCGATACCAGTCACAGCTGTCGTCAGGCTGACTCTGGTAAGGCAGCGTGGTTTTACGGCGGTCGCCGACGTAAAAGAGGTAGCCCAGCATTTCGACCCGATCGCGCTGCTGCCCGTCGCCCAGCAGCGAGGCGACGTTGACGCCCAGATGCTGACCCAGCAGATCCAACAGCGCCGCTTCAATACCGGTCACTACGTGAATAGTGGTGCGCAGATCGAAAGTCTGATTGCCGCGGCCGCCCGCATCGCGATCGGCAAAGGTATTGCGCACATGGCTCAGCAAATTTTTATATTCGCCGAGGGTGTGGCCAATCAGCAGCGCCGCCGCTTCCTCCAGCGTCTTACGAATTTTTTCGCCGCCAGGGATTTCGCCTACGCCCGTATGCCCGGAGTTGTCTTTGATAATAACGATATTGCGGGTAAAGAAAGGCGCATGCGCGCCGCTAAGGTTCAGCAGCATACTGTCATGGCCCGCGACCGGGATAACCTGCATTTCTGTTATCAGTGGCGTGTTACTCATCACTTATTCCTTCTGTAGAGTTCAGCGTCCAAAAGCCGGGCGCTTGCGATCGAATGTCCAGCCGGGGATCAGATACTGCATAGCGGCGGCATCATTGCGTGCGCCGCCAGGCAGCGTTTTATAGAGCGCATGGGCTTTCTCGATTTGCGCCCAGTCCAGCTCCACGCCCAGCCCCGGCGCGTCCGGTACGGCGATTTTGCCCTGGCGGATCTGCAGCGGCTGTTTGGTCAGGCGCTGATCGCCTTCCTGCCAGATCCAGTGGGTGTCGATGGCCGTCGGCTTGCCCGGTGCGGCGGCGCCAACGTGAGTAAACATCGCCAGCGAAATATCGAAGTGGTTATTGGAGTGACAGCCCCAGGTCAGTCCCCACTCGTCGCAAAGCTGGGCCACGCGCACCGCGCCGCTCAGCGTCCAGAAATGCGGATCGGCCAGCGGGATATCGACGGCGTTCAGCATCACCGCGTGATTCATTTCGCGCCAGTTGGTGGCGATCATATTGGTCGCTACCGGCAATCCGGTGGCGCGGCGGAACTCCGCCATCACTTCACGCCCGGAGTAACCCTGCTCCGCGCCGCAGGGATCTTCGGCGTAGGTCAGAATGCCCTGCATATCCTTGCAGAGCGCGATAGCCTCATCCAGCAGCCAGGCGCCGTTGGGATCGACGGTGATGCGCGCCTCGGGAAAGCGCTTTTTCATCGCCTTCACCGCCTCGATTTCCTGCTCGCCAGGCAATACGCCGCCCTTCAGCTTGAAATCTTTAAAACCATATTTATCCTGCGCGGCCTCCGCCAGCCGAACAACGGCCGTGCTGTCCATCGCCTTCTGATGGCGCAGCCGATACCAGTCGTGCGTGGCGTTCTCGCCAGTGAGATAGGGCAGATCGGTTTTCTCGCTGTCGCCGATGTAGAAGAGATAGCCCAGCACCGTGACTTCATCGCGCTGTTTGCCCGGCCCCAGCAGCTCCGCTACCGGCACGTTGAGGCACTGGCCCAGCAGATCCAGCAGCGCGGCCTCCAGTGCCGCCACCGCGTTCACCCGCAGTTCAAACGTCCAGGCGCCTTTACCAAAGGTGTCGAAATCGGCGGTCTGATTACCTTTATGCACTTCCTGCACCAGGCTGTTCATGCGCGCCACTTCACGACCTTTCACCAGCGGCACCGCCGCCAGCAGCGTCTGCAGTATGGTTTCGCCGCCGGGCGCTTCGCCCACGCCGGTGTGGCCGGCGCTGTCGGTCAGCACCACGATGTTGCGGGTAAAGTAAGCGCCATGCGCGCCACCGATATTCAGCAACATGCTGTCATGCCCGGCGACCGGAATGACTTTCATATCGGTAATTATCGGGCTGCTTTGCGTGGTCATAGATCGTCCTTACAGAGATTTCAGTTCGATACGTTTGATGTCGCGCACCAGCACCAGATAGCTCATTACCGCCACAAAAGCGTGGATGCAGACGTAAATCAGCGCGCCGTTATAAGAGCCGGTAGTGGCGATGATGTAGCCGATGACCACTGGCGTCACAATCCCGGAGATATTGCCGAACATATTGAACAGGCCGCCGCTGAGACCGCTGATCTCTTTCGGCGCGGTATCCGCCATCACCGCCCAGCCGAGCGCGCCGATGCCTTTACCGAAGAAGGCCAGCGCCATAAAGAACACCACTACCCATTCAGTTTCGACGTAGTTGCACACCACCATAGTGATCGAAAGCAACATTCCCAGCACAATAGGCGTCTTACGAGCGATATTCAGCGAGCCGGTTTTGCGCATCAGCCAGTCGGAGATAATGCCGCCCAGCACGCCGCCCAGAAAACCGCAGATAGCGGGAATCGAAGCGACCATCCCGGCTTTCAGAATGGACATGCCGCGCGCCTGCACCAGATAAACCGGGAACCAGGTGATAAAGAAGTAGGTCAGCGCGTTGATGCAGTACTGGCCCAGATAGATACCGACCATCATTCTGGAAGTGATCAGCTGTTTGATTTGATGCCTTTTCTCTGCCCAGGTGACTTTCTTCTCGGCTTTTTTGGCATCCATATTGATCAGCGCGCCGCCCTGCTCCATATACTCCAGTTCGGCTTTGTTGACGCCGGGATGGTCGTTGGGATCGTGGATGACTTTTAGCCAGATAAAGCTGATGATGATGCCCAAACCGCCCATAAACCAGAACACGTGCGCCCAGCCAACCTCCGAAGTCAGCCAGCCCATAATCGGTGCGAAGATAACCGTGGCGAAATATTGCGCGGAGTTAAAGATAGCGACGGCGGTACCGCGCTCCTGAGCGGGGAACCAGGCAGCGACGATGCGGCTATTGCCCGGAAAAGAGGGCGCTTCCGCCAGGCCGACCAGGAATCTGAGCATAAACAGCGTAACGATGATGCTGAAGCCGCTGAGCAGATCGACAAAGCCCTGCAGCAGCGTAAACAGCGACCAGAGGAAGATGCTCCAGAAATAGACGCGTTTTGAACCAAATCTGTCCAGCAGCCAGCCGCCGGGGATTTGGCCAATCACATAAGCCCAGGAGAAGGCGGAGAAGATATAGCCCAGACCCACAGGATCCAGCCCGATCTCTTTCGACATGGCGGAACCGGCGATGGCAATCGTGGCGCGGTCGCCATAGTTGAACGAGGTGACGATAAATAACATCACCACTATCCAGTAACGAGCATTAGTTCTTTTTTGCACGGCGCTCGCGGTACTGCTGATTGAATTCATGATGCACTCCTGAAATATAGCGGTCAGGCAAACTCACTCTGGACTGCATACACATCGCGTTGGGTATCAGAATGATGTCAGGTTAAACACAGCGATTAAGTGGCAGAATAATCACAACGTTCATAACGCTCGTCCCGTTTGTAAAAAAGTATAGGGAGGCTAAAACAGGAAAGCATCGTGCGGATGCACCATTAAATTGCGGTGATAACGGTAATGTTATGGCATTTGCTCAATCCGCTGCGCAGTGGCTCACGGAATGCGGCGGTTATGGGGCGGCGGTCACATTCCCTTTTCCTTTGTGAGCCTTCTCACTCTCGCCTGTCGATTTGCCAGAAAATCCACCTGATGTTACGGCAGCATGTCGGACATCTGCATAATGTTTTCCCGTTCTGGCCTCCCTATACTGTCCCACAGCAGAATAATTTCATCCTGAAACGCTTTTCTCCCACCTTTTTAAAATAAAAAGCCGATTCATTTATCTCAGGACTTGTCGAGCAATGAACATTTCCAGAAACGATCCACCGCTTTATATAAAGGTGCATGAGAATGATAATGTCGCCATCGTCGTTAATAATAATGGATTAACGGCTGGCACAACTTTTCCATGCGGGTTGCAATTAAAAGAGCATGTTCCACAGGGTCATAAAGTCGCTTTAAAAGATATTGCCCAGGGCGGCGATATCGTTCGCTACGGCGAAGTTATCGGCTATGCGGTACGGGATATCGTGCGCGGCGGCTGGATTGACGAGTCGCTGGTGGTACTGCCGGAAGCGCCGGAGCTGGCCAGCCTGCCGTTGGCCAGCAACGTGCCGCCAGCGCTGCCGCCGCTCGAAGGTTATACCTTTGAAGGCTACCGCAATGCTGACGGCAGCGTCGGCACGCGCAATCTGCTGGGCATTACCACCAGCGTGCATTGCGTGGCGGGCGTGGTCGACTACGTGGTGCAGATTATCGAGCGTGAACTGCTGCCGAAATACCCCAATGTCGACGGCGTCGTGGCGCTAAATCATCTTTACGGCTGCGGCGTGGCGATTAACGCGCCTGCCGCAGTGGTGCCGATCCGTACCATTCATAACCTGGCGCTGAACGCTAACTTCGGCGGCGAGGTGATGGTGGTGAGTCTGGGCTGCGAAAAGCTGCAGCCGGAACGTCTGCTGGAAGGCACGCCCGACGTCCAGGCGATCTCGCTTGGCGACGAGGACGTGGTGAGGCTGCAGGATGAGAAGCATGTCGGTTTCGAGTCTATGGTGCAGGATATTCTGCAGGTCGCCGAGCGCCATCTGCAGCGACTTAACCAGCGCCAGCGCGAAACGGTGCCGGCGGCGGAGCTGATTGTCGGCATGCAGTGCGGCGGCAGCGACGCCTTTTCCGGCGTGACCGCCAATCCAGCCGTCGGTTTCGCTTCTGACCTGCTGGTGCGCTGCGGCGCGACGGTGATGTTTTCAGAGGTGACGGAAGTGCGCGACGCGGTTCATCTGCTGACGCCGCGCGTGGTAAATAAGGAAGTAGGCCGGCGGCTGCTGGAAGAGATGGCCTGGTACGATGACTACCTTAATATGGGTAAAACCGATCGTAGCGCCAATCCTTCGCCCGGCAATAAAAAAGGCGGGCTGGCCAACGTGGTTGAGAAGGCGCTGGGCTCTATCGCCAAATCGGGACGTAGCGCCATCGTCGAGGTGCTTTCGCCGGGCCAGCGTCCGACCAAACGCGGACTGATTTACGCCGCCACGCCGGCCAGCGATTTTGTCTGCGGCACGCAGCAGATGGCATCGGGTATCACGCTGCAGGTATTTACCACAGGACGCGGCACGCCTTACGGCCTGGCGGCTATTCCGGTGATAAAAATGGCGACGCGCAATGCGCTGGCCGACAGATGGCACGATCTGATGGATATCAATGCGGGCACCATCGCCACCGGCGAAGAGACAATCGAGCAGGTAGGCTGGCGGCTGTTTGAACTGATTCTGGATATTGCCAGCGGCAGAAAGCAGACGTGGTCCGATCGCTGGGGCATTCGCAACGCGCTGGCGGTATTTAATCCGGCGCCGGTGACCTGAATTTCCGGGCCTTCTCCTTCTGGCGAAGGCCCATGACTCTTAATCCAGCAGCGTCAGCCAGTGCTCAACCCACGGCGAAGAAACCTCTTCCGGCTCCGGGTTTTCGTTGGCGTCGATCGTTAATACGTCGCCGATTCGCTTTGCCTTGTGCTCTTGCAGCAGCGCGTCAAACTTTTTGCCTGCGCCGCAGAAATCATCATAGTTGCTGTCGCCCAGCGCGATAACGCCGTAGCGCAAACCGGGTTGATGGCCCAGCTTGTCTTTGATGCCATAAAACAGCGGCGCGATATTGTCAGGAAGATCGCCCTGCGCTGTGGTTGAGGTAATCACCAGCGCCACGCCGTCGGCATAGCGTTGCCACTGCTCCAGCGTCGGATCTTCGAAAATTTCCACCTGATGTCCGGCAGCCGTAAGCAAAGGCTCCGCCTCTTCCGCTACCAGCAGCGCGTTACCGTAAACCGTTCCTACAAAAATGCCTGTCTGCGCCATGCTTTTCTCCTGCCGCTTATTCCGAGACGCTATCCTGCAGGCTGGAAGCCGCAAACTCAACCCCGGCGAGCGCGTCCTGCCAGCCAAACTGCGTTATCGTTTCCTGCCAGACCCGATCCAGGCCCGCGCGCAGCCGCAACGGCTCGCCCGTTACCGGATGCGTCAAACAGAGTTCGCTGGCATGCAGCATCAGCCGATTGATACCAAAATGCTGAAGCGCGCTGCGATTTTGTCGCAGATCGCCATGCGCGCTGTCGCCGATAATCGGATGCCGCAGATGTGACATATGACGCCTGAGCTGGTGCTTGCGGCCGGTCTGCGGCTGCAGCTCCATCAACGTGTAGCGCGAGGTATCGTAGCGGCTGACCGGCACCGGCAGCTCCGCTTTCGCCAGCGCGCGCCAGTGGGTTACCGCAGGCTGTGGCGCTTTGTCCGCCTCGCTGAACTTGTCGGCGATCTTGTCCAGCTCTTCGCTTAAGGCGTAGTCCAGCGTCGCTTCGCCATCCAGCCAGCCTCTGACCACGGCGTGATAGGTTTTTTGCAGCTGATGCTGTTCAAACTGCTGTGAGAGCAGCCGTCCGACCTCGCTGGAGAGTCCCATCAGCAGCACGCCCGAAGTGGGACGATCAAGCCGATGAACGGTGAACACGTGCTGCCCAATCTGGTCACGCACGGTTTGCATCACGAAAACACTCTCATGCCTGTCCAGCCAGCTGCGGTGCACCAGCCAGCCGGAAGGTTTGTTAACCGCGACCAGCCATTCGTCCTGATAGATAATCTCCAGCATCAGACGTCATGCTCGAACAGCTGGTCGAGCTGGTTCAGAACGTGCAGCAGATGGGCGCGACCGGGAATAGCGCCTTCCAGCGCCATCTCGTAATAGGGCGCGATGGTCAGTTTCACCGGCAGCACGGCCTGGGCATCCAGCAGCGCCTGCATCCGGGGTAAAAATACCCACTGCAGCCACTGAACCGGCATCATGGTATCAACGCAAAAAGGCTCAGTGCTTTCAAAAGCTTCGGCGTTTGGCGCGCAGCTCTGCCAAAGCCCCGCATCGTGCAGAGCCTGCTCAATGGCCTGCAAACGGTCGCGAATTTCGAGTTCCCTGCTCATCCGGGCTCTCCTGTTCAGGTTTAAAGGGCCGCAAGCATAGCATTACCGCCAGCCACCCGATAAGTATGGACGAAAAAAAGGGAGCACTGTAAAAACAGTGCTCCCGGTTCGTTCGCAGCTATCCCGCTACTTTTGTTGCTCCCTGCTCATCCCTGATAACTTTTCCCTGAAGTTTTCCCTACAAACTCACCATCAATGGCGATGTCCCTGAGCATCCTGGCCTACCGCACTCCGGCTGTAGCTTTCTCCGTCCTGGAGGTGTCCCTGTTTCTCGATCCTGAGATATCCTGCGCCAGCCTGAAGCCCTTATCCAGATTTCTTCAGATGCCGCCTGACTTATTCCTTAAGTCACCTTCCGTTGTGGCAGGTTTAAGTTTGCCTTAACAGCACCAGCAAACAATAGGGTAGAAGAGTTTTTTTGACCCTGTGCAGGTTTTACTTAAAACTGCGAATAACAACATTATGATTTATTTTACTTTTGCTCAGATAACCTGACTCTTTTCCTAAGATTAAAAAGCGATCTCTTACAGACTCTGTAAGAGATATCTCACACGGAAGCGCTCTTTTTACCTTTCAGTATCAATAACATGAGAAACAAGAAATTGTTCCAGCGTGGCGGCCAGCACCTTACGCCCTTTCGCGCCGAGTTTCTCCAGAATCACTTCTCCGGTCAAATTGCACACCGACACGATCTCCAGTTCAGATTGGGTGGTGGCAATAAAGAGCGTAGGCGACTGTTTAAGGCGGCGCTGCATGACCAGATGCCCGATCAAATTCTCCTGCACTCGCTCAAAATCCTCCTCGCTCCATACCTGCAGCAAGGTACAGGGCTGGCCGTCGATCCGCACGTGCATATCGCCGGCAAACTGCGTGGTGTACCAGGCGACTACGGCAGGCTGTATCCGTATATCCAGCGCGCGCTCAATGTTTTCCAGGTTTTTCGCCAGGGTAAAAGGCTGCGGCAGCCAGCGAACCTCTTCGCCTGTGGTTTGCTGCACGCAGGGCGAAGGAATACCGTAAAGTTCGCTGCTGGCGGGCGGATGACCGCACGCTTCGATCCAGCTATCGCAGTAGCGGCGAGTAAAATCGACCAGGGCACGGGCAGTTTCATCAATCATTCTTTTTTCACTCTCTGATGCCTGAGTTACACTAAGGCTATCTATTTTCAGTTACGTTGACCGGCCTATGCCGGTCGCGGACGATTGACCACTTAGCCTGTAAAAACAGGCGATAAGGGAATGCAATGTCTTCAGATACACATCAGGCGCTAAGCGGCCTGACGCTGGGAAAACCCACAGAATATCATGACCAGTATCAGCCTTCTCTGCTGCAGGCCGTGCCGAGAAGCATGAACCGCGAGCCGCTGGGGCTTTATCCCGATAGCCTGCCTTTCCACGGCGCCGATCTCTGGACGCTGTATGAGCTCTCCTGGCTCAACGCCAAAGGGTTGCCGCAGGTGGCGATTGGCGAAGTCAGCCTGGACGCCCGCAGCGTCAATCTGATCGAATCGAAAAGCTTTAAGCTCTATCTTAACAGTTTCAATCAAACCCGGTTCGCCGACTGGGGAGAAGTTCGCGCCACGCTGGAGCGCGATCTCAGCGCCTGCGCGCAGGGTGAAGTTAGCGTAGCGCTGTTCCGCGTGCAGGAGATCGAGGGCCAGCCAATCGGTCATTTCAGCGGCACCTGTATTGATGAACAGGATATTGAAATCGACAGCTACACGTTTAGCACTGATTATCTGCAGCAGGCTACGCAGGCGGAAATCGTGGAAGAGCAGCTGGTCAGCCATCTGCTGAAGTCCAACTGTCTGATCACCAATCAGCCGGACTGGGGCTCGGTGCAGATCAGCTATCGCGGCCCTCGTATCCAGCGGGAAGCGCTGCTGCGCTATCTGGTTTCGTTTCGCCACCACAATGAGTTCCACGAGCAGTGCGTAGAGCGAATTTTCAACGATATCCTGCGCTTCTGTCAGCCGGAAAATCTGAGCGTCTACGCACGCTACACGCGTCGCGGCGGCCTGGATATTAATCCGTGGCGCAGCAACGGCGCGTTCAAACCCGGCCTGTCGCGGCTGGCGCGCCAGTAAAGTTTGCGTGCCGTCGCGCATAACCGCACGATAACGTTGATAACAGTTCAGGAAGAAGGCTAATCTGAAGCGGGCATCGGGTGCCCGGGAACACTTTTTCTCCGTCACCGCCGCCGTTTACCCGGCGCGCTTTTGACGGAGAGCGACCAACGCCCGGACGGGTGTAAAGGAGTTAACTTGATCACACATATCAGCCCACTGGGCTCCATGGATCTGCTGTCTCAGCTGGAAGTCGATATGCTGAAGCGTACCGCCAGCAGCGACCTTTACCAACTCTTTCGCAACTGTTCCCTTGCCGTGCTGAACTCCGGCAGCCAGACCGACAGCAGTCACGAACTGCTGTCCCGTTTTGAAAACTTCGATATTAACGTGCTGCGGCGCGAGCGCGGCGTCAAGCTGGAGCTGATCAATCCTCCTGAAGAGGCTTTTGTCGACGGCCGCATTATCCGCTCGCTGCAGGCGAACCTGTTTGCCGTACTGCGCGATATTCTGTTCGTTAACGGCCAGTTCGATAGCGGCTTCCAGCAGCAGGATGTGGATGACTCGGTGCGCGTCACCAACCTGGTCTTCTCTATTTTGCGTAACGCCAGAGCGCTGCATGTCGGCGAGCTGCCGAACACGGTGGTGTGCTGGGGCGGCCATTCCATTAACGCCGTCGAGTATCAATACTGCCGCAACGTAGGCTCACAGCTGGGCCTGCGCGAGCTGAATATCTGTACCGGCTGCGGCCCTGGCGTAATGGAAGCGCCAATGAAGGGCGCCGCCGTCGGCCACGCGCAGCAGCGCTACAAAGAGAGCCGCTTTATCGGTCTGACCGAGCCTTCCATCATCGCCGCCGAGCCGCCGAACCCGCTGGTCAACGAGCTGATTATCATGCCGGATATCGAAAAGCGTCTGGAGGCCTTCGTGCGCATCGCCCACGGCATTATTATTTTCCCTGGTGGCGTGGGTACGGCGGAAGAGCTGCTTTATCTGCTTGGCATCCTGATGAATCCGCACAACCAGCATCAGGTGCTGCCGCTGATTCTGACCGGGCCAAAAGAGAGCGCCGACTATTTCCGCGTGCTGGACGAATTTATTGTCAGCACGCTGGGCGAAGCCGCGCGTCAGCACTACACCATCATTATCGACGACGCGGCGGAAGTGGCGCGCCTGATGAAAAACGCGATGCCGAAGGTGAAAGAGCATCGCCGTGAAACGGGCGACGCCTATAGCTTTAACTGGTCGATACGCATCGCGCCGGATTTACAGGTGCCGTTTATGCCGACTCACGAAAACATGGCCAACCTTAATCTCTATCCTGACCAGCCTGCCGAGCAACTGGCGGCTTCGCTGCGCCGCGCCTTCTCCGGTATTGTTGCGGGCAACGTCAAGGAACCGGGGATCAAAGCCATTAAGGAAAGAGGCCCTTATAAGATTCACGGCGATGCAGAGATCATGCGCCGCATGGACGATTTGTTACAGGGATTTGTTGCCCAGCACCGCATGAAGCTGCCGGGAACGGCCTACATCCCCTGCTACGAAATCATTAAATAACCCTCAGCAGAGCGGCAGCCGTGCCGCTCAGTATCCAGCTATGACTATTCATTTATTGATTATCGATGCGCTGAATTTGATTCGCCGCATTCATGCCGTGCAGGATTCGCCCTGCCAGGAAACCTGTCTTCACGCTGTGCAGCAGCTGATCCTGCACAGCAAACCGAGCCACGCGGTGGCGGTGTTCGACGACGATGAGCGCCACGAAGGCTGGCGCCATCAGCTGCTGCCGGACTATAAAGCCGGACGCGCCCCAATGCCCGATACGCTAAAAAACGAAATGCCGCAGATCCGCGCTGCCTTTGCGGCGGCAGGCGTAGCCTGTTGGCAAGCGCCGGGCGAAGAGGCGGACGATCTGGCCGCCACGCTGGCGAGCAAGGTGGCCAACAGCGGCCATCAGGCAACCATAGTCTCAACCGACAAGGGCTACTGCCAGCTGCTGGCGCCAGCTATTCAGATTCGCGACTATTTTCAGAAGCGCTGGCTGGATCTGCCGTTTATTGAAAAGGAGTTTGGTGTGGCGCCCGCGCAGCTAACGGATTACTGGGGTCTGGCGGGCATCAGCAGCAGCAAAATCCCGGGCGTAGCGGGCATTGGCGCGAAAAGCGCCGCGGAATTGCTGAACACCTATGGTTCGCTGGCGGCAATTTATGAACGTCTGCCGGAAGTGGCGGACAAGTGGCGCAAAAAGCTGGAGCAGCAGCGAGAGATGGCGCATATCTGCCGGGAAGTGGCGACGCTGAAAACCGATTTGCAGCTGGCAGGCAATCTGAAAGAGCTGCGCCTGCCGTAAAAAAACCGCCGACCCGGGCCAGCGGTTACGTCAGCTTTAGCGCTCGTCGCGACGGCCTGGCGTGGCGCTCCAGATACGGCGGATATGCACCGTAACCTCTTCACGGTCGTGATAGAGCTGCCGGGCCTGAATCTGCGCGTTGATGCCGTTGGCCTTCAGCTTCTCGTCAATCATCGCCAGGTTTTGCGACACCTCTTCATAGCGCTTTTTCATCGGCAGCTTGAGGTTGAAAATGGCTTCGCGGCACCAGCCGTTTACCAGCCAGTCCGCCATCAGGTTAGCCACGCGCACCGGTTTTTCCACCATATCGCATACCAGCCAGTAGATGTTGCTGCGCGTTGGGCGATATTTAAATCCATCTTCACGATGGTGAAACACCTGGCCGGTATCCATCAGGCTCGGCGCCATCGGGCCATTATCAATAGCGTGTACCATCATGCTGCGTTTCACCAGCTGATAAGTCCAGCCGCCGGGACAGGCGCCCAGATCCACCGCATACATGCCGCTGCCCAGGCGTTCGTCCCACTCGTCGGCGGGAATAAAGACGTGAAACGCCTCTTCCAGCTTCAGCGTTGAACGGCTTGGCGCATCGGCGGGAAACTTCAGGCGCGGAATGCCCATAAAGAACGGCGAGTTGTTCTGCGGCAGCGAGTAGCCGACGTAGCAGAAGCCCGGCGCAATAAAAAAGACATGGACTACGGGACGCTTGTTGCTTTCATAATTCAGCAGCACGCCCGCAGAGCGCAGGCTGGCGCGCAGCGGCACGGTAAATTTCCGGCAGAACTTCAGCAGCTCTTTGCTCTCGTTGGTGTCCGGTACTTCGACCCGCAGCTCGCCGCCCTTTTCCACTACGCCGCTCAGCATCCCGGTGACCGGCGTAACGCGATCCTCCTGCGGCAGATCTCGCAGCAGCTCGCCTACCACAATCATCTGGCGCGCGAAAATCAGCTCGCTAAACGGCAGCTCGCGCAGCAGCTTTTCCGCGTCCTCTGGCTGGTAGCACTCAAACAGCACGTAAGCGGAATCTTCTTTTACGCGCGCAAAGCCGAACACCTCTCTGGCCGCCGCTTTGGCGGTGATCTCCGCCGCACACTCTTTCTCAAAGCCCTGACGGCAGTAGAGTAAAATTTTATTCATGGCGTTCTGCCCTTTTCTTCAGACGCAGCGCGCCAATCAACATTAAAACCCAGCCGATCAGGAAGCAAAAGCCGCCCACCGGCGTAACATAAACCCACAGCTTAAGATGGGAAAGCGCCAGACAGTAAAGGCTGCCGCTGAAAAGCACAGTGCCCAGCGCCAGCAGCGCGCTGCTCCAGTAGAACCAGATGTTCGCCCTGCTGCGCATCATCGCCGCCAGTCCCAGGATCGCCAGCGTGTGAAAACCCTGGTATTCCAGGCCGGTTTTCAGCCAGGCCATCTCGCCCGGCCCCAGCGACTTACTTAATACGTGGGCGCCAAACGCGCCCAGCATGACAAAAACAAATCCGCTGATGGCCGTAAAAATCAGCATTGCACGACTCGACATTCTTATCATCCTCTGAGACAACACACGCCGCCGCCCTGGCCACGCATGGATAAATAGGGATCAGCTTTCGTAGCGAAAGCGAAACTTTTCCTGCTCGCTGGCCGCTTTCGCCAGGATCCACTGACGAAAGGCGGCTATTTTACCCAGTTCTGCCTGACTGTCATGACAAACCAGATAAAAAGCGTTTTTACTTACCAGCACATCGTTAAACGGACAGGCAAGCCTGCCGGCTTCAATTTCTGTTTGCGCCATGACGTTATTCGCCAGCGCCACGCCCTGACCGTGAATCGCAGCCTGCAGCACCATCGCGCTGTGGCTGAAAATCGGGCCGTGCTGTACGTTGATATTCACGCCCAGCTGACGCGTATAGGTTTGCCAGTCGCGGCGGGAGGCGTCATGCAGCAGCGTAAAGCGCGCCAGATCGGCGGGCGTTTTCAGGGGATTATCGCCGGTCAGCAGCAGCGGCGAGCAGACGGGCAGCAGGTATTCCGCGTAGAGTTTCTCTACCCGCAGTCCCGGCCAGTTGCCGCGACCATAGAATATCGCCACGTCGACATCGTCCGCCAGCTTCTCTTCCTCGCGGTCGACGGCCTGAATGCGCACATCAATTCCCGGATAAGCTGAGTTAAAGCTGGAAAGACGCGGCACCAGCCACTGAATAGCGAAGCTGGGCAGCAGACTGACGGTCAGCGCGCCCTTCGCGCTGCGTGCCTGCAGCTTGCGGGTAGCGTCGTTCAGCGCGGTGAAGATTTCTTTGATATCCAGATAGTAGCTCTGCCCTTCCTCCGTCAACAGCAAAGAGCGATTGCGCCGCCGGAACAGCTTGAGCCCCAGAAAATCCTCCAGCGACTTTATCTGGTGGCTGACTGCCGCCTGGGTGACGAAGAGCTCTTCGGCCGCTCGGGTAAAGCTGAGGTGTCGCGCAGCGGCGTCAAAAACACGCAGGGCGTTTAAAGGAGGAAGACGTTTCGACATGATTACCGGCTACATAGTGATGGCTGCAGACATAAGGCTACTGACGCAGCTTTACGTATTAGTTTTTGTTATCCGAGCCATTATAATTTGTCCGTTGAGGATGCACCAGCAAATACCTATAGTTGCCGCACTTCCTGAGCCGGAACGAAAAGCAGTTTGAAATTAAAGCGATTGCGCGGAGTTTCAGAAGGCTTTTGGCTTGTGGTCGTGATGTTGTGTTTGCAATTGATCTGCCTTTTGCAGATTGGGTAGCCTGGCTACCGCTTTTAGATTTACCCTGTCTGTCCATAGAGATTTAGTAGCACCGCAAACTGCGGTGCTTTTTTTTGCCTGTGGCTTACTGGCCCATTTCAACCATTTCTTTCACGTCGGAACGGTTAATCTGTTGTTTATTGCCGTTAGCGTCTTTGTAGCTGATCATGCCGGTATCGTCATCCACGACTGGCTTGCCGTCGGCAACGATAGTGCGGCCGTCATTGGTATGCATCACATAGTTGCTTGAGCACGCAGCCAGGGTAAACGTCATGGCGCAGGCGGCCATAATAGCAGCAAATTTTTTCATCTTTATATCTCCTTGCAGATAGTAATGCGATAAACCACCCGCCGTGCGCGACCCCACGACCAAAAGCGGGTAAATTGCCTGTCGCAGAGAAGCTTATTTGCGGGTAATAGTTTAAACCTTGCATAAATCAGAATAACCTGCTTTTCAGACATTGCCAGGAAAACGCCAGTAATTCAGTTGGCTTCGGCAAAAACAGCATCAATTCACCCTTTGTTCCGAGGAGAGCATGAGCGCATTTTCCCCCGTTGAGTTTCGGCAGCAGTTTCCCGCGCTGGCCGAATCCGGCATCTACCTTGACAGCGCCGCTACCACGTTAAAACCCGCTGCGGTTATTGCAGCCACCGAGGCGTTCTATCGCCTGGGCGCCGGTACCGTCCATCGCAGCCAGTTCGCCGCCGCGCGCAAGCTGACCGACCGTTATGAAAGCGCCCGCCGCCAGGTGGCGCAGCTGCTGAACGCGCCGCTCGCTACCGATATCGTCTGGACAAAAGGCACGACGGAAGCGATTAACCTGGTGGCTCAGGGCTATTTTCGTCCGCGCCTGCAGCCCGGCGACGAAATCATCGTCAGCGAAGCGGAGCACCACGCTAACCTGGTTCCCTGGCTGATGGTGGCGGAACAGACCGGCGCGAAGGTAGTGAAATGGCCGATCGGCGACAAGCTGCTGCCGGAAACGGCGATGCTGGAAACGCTGCTTAACGCTCGTACCCGCGTGCTGGCGCTGGGCCAGATGTCCAATGTCACCGGCGGCTGTCCGGATTTGGGTAAAGCGATTGAACTGGCGCACCGGGCCGGGGCGAAAGTGATGGTGGACGGCGCGCAGGGCATCGCGCATACGCCGCCGGACGTCACGGCGCTGGATATCGATTTCTACGCCTTCTCCGCCCATAAACTTTACGGGCCAATGGGAACCGGCGTGCTGTATGGCAAAACGGCGCTGCTGGAGGAGATGCAGCCGTGGCAGGGCGGCGGCAAGATGCTGACTTCGGTCAGCTTTGCAGGCTTTACGCCGCAGGCGGTGCCGTGGCGTTTCGAAGCCGGCACGCCTAACGTGGCGGGCGTAATTGGCCTCAGCGCCGCGCTAAGCTGGCTGGCGTCGCTGGATATGGCGGCGGCGGAGAGCTGGAGCCGCGGACTGGCCGACGTGGCGGAAGAGCGGCTGGCTGCCCTGCCCGGCTTTCGTAGCCTGCGCGCCAGCGGCTCCAGCCTGCTTGCTTTCGATATCGCGGGCGTTCACCACAGCGATATCGTGACGCTGCTGGCGGAAAGCGGCATCGCGCTACGCGCCGGTCAGCACTGCGCTCAGCCTTTATTGCAGGCGCTCGGCCTTAGCGGCACGCTGCGCGCCTCTTTTGCGCCCTATAATACGCTTAACGATGTTGAAGCGCTGGTCAGCGCCATGACCACCGCTCTGGAACTTTTGGCAGATTAATGATGACGACTTTACCGGCTCCACATCCTTTCGGCACGCTGATTACTGCCGACAGCCTGAAACAAACCTTCTCCGCTTTTACGCAGTGGGAAGAGCGCTATCGCCAGCTGATTTTGCTGGGCAAGCAGCTGCCCGCGCTGGCGGACGAGCTGAAAACGGCGGAGATCGAGCTGAGCGGCTGTGAAAACCGCGTCTGGCTGGGTCACCGGCAACAGCCGGACGGGCGCCTGCATTTTTACGGCGACAGCGAAGGCCGTATCGTGCGAGGACTGCTGGCGGTGCTGCTGGTTAGCGTGGAAGGAAAATTGCCCGAAGAGGTTTTACAAAGCGATCCGCTGGCGCTGTTTGACGATCTCGGCCTGCGCGACCAGCTGAGCGCCTCGCGCAGCGCCGGATTGACGGCGCTGGCGGAAGCGGTAGTAAAAGCGGCAAGCGCGGCAGGCTGAGCTTGTCCGGGCAACAGCGGAATGCGGCGTCAGGCGCGCGCCGCTTTCGCCATCATTTTCTTCAGCACGTGAGAAACGGCAACAAAGCCGAAGGTAGCGGTGACCATCGTCGCCGCGCCGAAACCGGAAGCGCAATCCATCCGCTTCGGCCCTTCCGCCGTACTGCGCGAAGCGCAGACGGAACCATCCGGCTGCGGATAGACCAGCGCCTCGGTTGAGAAAACGCAGTCGATACCCAGCTTGCCCTTGCTGTTCTTCACGATATTGAAATCGCTTTTCAGCCGTTCGCGCAACTTTGCCGCCAGCGGATCCTGAATAGTTTTCGCCAGATCCGCCACCTGGATTTGGGTAGGATCGATCTGACCGCCCGCGCCGCCGGTAGTCACCAGCGGGATCTTATTGCGACGGCACCAGGCCAGCAGCGCCGCCTTTGGCCGTACGCTGTCGATAGCGTCGATAACATAAGTAAAGCCGCCGCTCATCAGCTCAGCGGTGTTGTCAGCGGTAATGAAATCGTCCACGCAGGTTATTTTGCATTCCGGATTGATAGCCAGAATACGCTGCGCCATCACCTCGGTTTTCGCCTGGCCTATGGTGTTTTTCAGCGCGTGGATCTGCCGGTTGGTATTGGTGACGCAGACGTCGTCCATATCGATCAGCGTGATCGCGCCAATGCCGGTACGCGCCAGCGCCTCGGCCGCCCAGGAGCCGACGCCGCCAATGCCTACTACGCAGACATGCGCGTCGGCAAACAGCTGCAGAGCAGACTGACCATATAAACGTGCCGTGCCGCCAAAGCGCTGCAGCCAGGCGTCGGAAAGAGCCGTCATGATTTACCTCGGAATTCAGAAAACGGGCCGGTCGCGCCGGCCCGCAGGCATTATCGGCTAACCAGCGTCGCCCCGCCGTTGCCATTTTGTGCCATAGAGAACGGCGAAACGCCGGCGCCCGGCGCCGCTTTCAGCACCCAGACGCGGCCATAGTGATTGTACCAGCCTGCCATATGGCCAGCCTGCTCGCCAATGCCCTGATAGATGTCGAAATGCTGGCCTTTAATTGCGCCGCCCACGTCGAGCGCCACCATAACGCGCATCTCATATTTACCGTTAAATTTGCCTTTATCGTTCAGCAGCGGCACTTCCGCCAGCAGGACGGTGCCGGGCGGGATCAGCGAGCGATCGGCGGCGACGGAAGCTTTAGCGATCAGCGGCACCGCGCTCGCGCCACGCACCGGCGCGAACTCTTCCGGCTTGAAGAAGACAAAGGAAGGATTCTGCTCCAGCAGTTCACGCACCTCGGCCGGGCTATGGTTTTCGCCCCACTCGCGGATAGCCTGCATCGACATATCTTCGCGCTTCACCTCGCCCCGATCGATCAGCACCTTGCCGATGCTGCGGTAAGGATGCCCGTTTTTGCCGCCGTAGCCGAAGAACATCAGCGGGCGACCATCGCCGTAGTCGACATAGCCGCTGCCCTGCACGTCCATAATAAAGTTATCCATCAGCGAGTTGCTGTAACCGATAACGTAACGCTCGTCCAGGCCGCCGCTGTAGATCTCCGCCCGCGTTGGCAAACGGCGCTTGCCGCGTGGCGGCATACGATATAAAGGATACTGAAACTCGCCCTGGCGAGTGTAGCGGGCATGGATAACCGGCGTGTAATAACCGGTGAACTGCACGTTGCCGTAGTTGTCGGTGCCTTCCATCTGCCAGGCATTCAGGCCGAACTGACGCAGCTGGCGCGTATCGCCGCCCGCCATCAGCCAGCTCTTCAGCGCGTCGTAGGTTGACAGCTGGCGCGAAAACATCGCGGGCGAGGCTGACTGGATCTCCAACACCTGGTCGGCGAAATCTTTGCCGTTGACCGGTCGCCCTTTGGCGTTAGGTTGATTAACAAGCCCCAGCGGCTGCTGCAGCTTGCCGTCTTTATACTGCTGACCGCGATCGGTAGGTTTAGAGGAACATCCCGCAAGCAGGGCAATCAGCGCCCCGGTAACCATATACTTCGCCCAACGTCCTTTCATTGCTCTCTACCTCTGTGCGGAATTGCAGGCCGAAGATAGCAAAGCGTCTTACAGATTAAAACGGCCCGGCAAAAAAGAAGCGCCATTTTTGCACAACAATGCAACAAGCGGTCGAGAAAATAAGCAGAAAGGCCGATTTCAGGCGGCAATTTGCAAAAAGGGGTTGCAACAAAATCATCGGAGAGTATAGTGCGCATCCACGGACGCGGGATGGAGCAGCCTGGTAGCTCGTCGGGCTCATAACCCGAAGGTCGTCGGTTCGAATCCGGCTCCCGCAACCAATTCCCTTCGGGGAAAAGCAGTAAAGCTGGCGTGATGGAAGCGTCAGTAAGTTCGGACGCGGGATGGAGCAGCCTGGTAGCTCGTCGGGCTCATAACCCGAAGGTCGTCGGTTCAAATCCGGCTCCCGCAACCATTTCTCTGAAGTGGTTGTTATAAAAAGTCTGTCGTGATGGAAGCGCCAGCAACTCGGACGCGGGATGGAGCAGCCTGGTAGCTCGTCGGGCTCATAACCCGAAGGTCGTCGGTTCGAATCCGGCTCCCGCAACCAATCAAACACCCTTTCGGGTGTTTTTTTGTATCTGGCGTTCGCCAAAATCTCTCGCCTTATTCCCGACGGCCAGCGCCGCCAGGAACGTCAACGCGGCGCCAGCGGCGCGCCATGAGCAAAGTAAGCCTTGATACCTGCCAGAATCGATTGCGCCATCTGCTGTTGGAATTTTGTCGTGCGCAGCTTGCGCTCTTCTTCCAGATTGCTGATAAAAGCCGTTTCCACCAGAATCGAAGGGATATCCGGCGCTTTCAGTACGGCAAAAGCCGCCTGCTCTACCTTGTTCTTGTGCAGATGATTAATCTTCTTTATATGCCCCAATACCTCTTTGCCAAACTTCAGGCTGTCATTTACGGTCAGGCTCTGCACCATATCGAACATGGTATGGTCAAGATAGCGATCGCCGCTCATGCTGACGCCGCCGATTAAATCCGATTCGTTCTGCGTTTGCGCCAGGTAGCGCGCGGCCGTGCTGGTGGCGCCTTTCGTCGACAGCGCAAAGACAGAGGAACCTCGCGCCGCGCGGTTGGTGAAAGCATCGGCATGAATCGAAACGAAAAGATCGGCACGCAGCCTGCGCGCTTTCGCCACCCTCACCTTTAACGGAATAAAGACGTCTTCGCTGCGGGTCATATGGGCGCGCATATTGGGCTGCTTATCGATCAGCGTTTTCAGCCTTCGGGCGATTTTCAGCACCACATCCTTTTCTTTGGTTTTATGCTTGCCGATAGCGCCGGAATCTTCGCCGCCGTGACCAGGATCGATCATGATAATAATCGGCCGATCCCTGCCCGCTTTACCGGGCAGCGGCGCGGAAGCGGGCTGGCCGCTCTTCAGCTCGCCCTTATTGTAATCCTGCAGCAGCGCCAGCAGCGGATCGTCTTCGTGATTATGGCTGCGGTTTCTGGCCGGATAGAGATCCAGCACCAGGCGGTTTTTAATATTAGCTACCGGATCGAGCGTAAAGACTTTTGGCGATACGCTCTGTTTCAGCTCCAGCACAAGCCGCACCGTATGCGGATCGAACTGCCCAACGCGAGCGCTTTTGATATAGGGATCGTCGCTGCGTACCAGGCTGCCGACATGATTAAGCGCGTGATTTAGCTGCACGCCGGAAATATCCACCACCACGCGTTCGGGATGGCTCAGCGCGAACTGTTTATATTTTAGCGGCTTACTCGATTCCAGCGTCACGCGGGAATAGGTTGATGAAGGCCAGATGCGCACGGCTACGATATGACTGCTTGCAGCCAGCCCCACTTTGCTGACGCTCAGCAGCAGCGCTGCGCCAGCTCCCTGTAAAAAGCGGCGTCGGCCGGGCGAAGGTAAATCGGTCATGCCACTCCAGTAATGAAATTGCTGTTTTGTAAAGAAAAATAAAACCAAAAAACTGCCAGTCGCCAAAACTGTAGCGAATCCTGCTGCCGGTGTCACCCCAAAAAAGGCCCAATGCGTCGCCGCGTTAAGCCGTATCAGCAAAGATGACGAAAATTGCCCCTTGCGCGTTGGCGATAAAAGAATAAAAATACAATTTTAGCGAATAATAATTCATAGAGGGTTTGCCGTGAAGGAACGGAGTACCGAGCTGGTTCAGGGGTTTCGCCATACCGTGCCCTACATCAACGCCCACCGTGGTAAGACGTTTGTCATTATGCTGGGCGGCGAAGCCATCGAGCATGAGAACTTCTCAAGCATCGTCAATGATATCGGCCTGCTGCACAGTCTCGGCATCCGCCTGGTGGTGGTATACGGCGCCAGGCCGCAGATCGACGCCAATCTGGCGGAGCATCAGCTTGAGCCCGTTTATCACAAGCATACCCGCGTAACCGATGCGCAGTCGCTGGAGCTGGTCAAGCAGGCTGCGGGCCGTTTGCAGCTGGATATCACCGCGCGTTTGTCGATGAGCCTCAATAATACGCCGCTGCAGGGCGCGCATATTAACGTGGTCAGCGGCAACTTTATTATCGCGCAGCCGCTGGGCGTCGACGACGGCGTGGATTACTGCCACAGCGGTCGCATTCGCCGCATTGACGAAGAGGCGATCCACCGTCAGCTCGACAGCGGCGCTATCGTGCTGCTTGGGCCGGTTGCCGTTTCCGTTACCGGCGAGAGCTTTAATCTGACGTCGGAAGAGGTCGCCACCCAGTTGGCAATCAAGCTGAAGGCGGAAAAAATGATCGGCTTCTGCGCGGAACAGGGCGTGACCGACAATGAAGGCGCGATTATCTCCGAGCTGTTTCCGAACGAAGCGCAGCAGCGCATTGTGGAGCTGGAAGAGAGCAATGACTACCTTTCCTCTACCGTGCGCTTTTTACGCGGTGCGGTTAAAGCCTGCCGTAGCGGCGTGCGCCGCAGCCATCTGATCAGCTATCAGGAAGATGGCGCGTTACTGCAGGAGCTTTTCTCGCGCGACGGTATCGGCACGCAGATTGTTATGGAGAGCGCCGAGCAGATCCGTCGCGCTACCATCAACGATATCGGCGGCATCCTTGAGCTGATCCGCCCGCTGGAGCAGCAGGGCATTCTGGTGCGCCGCTCGCGCGAGCAGCTGGAGATTGAGATCGATAAATTCACCATTATCGAACGGGATAATCTGACTATCGGCTGTGCCGCGCTCTACCCTTTCCCGGAAGAGAAAATCGGCGAAATGGCCTGCGTCGCGGTGCATCCCGACTATCGCAGCTCGTCACGCGGCGAAGCGCTGCTGGAAAGGGTCGCGCTGCAGGCGCGGCAGATGGGACTGAAAAAGCTGTTTGTTCTGACCACGCGCAGCATTCACTGGTTTCAGGAGCGCGGCTTTACGCCGGTGGATATCGAAGAGCTGCCCGAGAGTAAAAAGCAGATGTATAACTATCAGCGCCGCTCAAAAGTGCTGATGGCCGATCTGAGCCATGCGCGAATGGCGTAAAGGTTTAGGCTTGCGTTGTAGCGGGCTAACTTGGCAACGTCAGCTCCGCTGAGCTGGCGTTACTGAGCGCGACCAGCGCAGCCTCAGCGGAAACCCGCTAATAAATCGCTCTGCAGCGATATCGTGTGCGCTTCGGCTTCTTTCAAAAGCGCTTCCCAGTCGTCCGGCGGATGTCCTGCTGCCAGCATCTTCGCAAAAACTCTATAGGCGTCCGTCTTGCTGTCGTAGGCGCGCAGCGTATGTTCATCGTTAACCCAGCCCAGTATGAGCGTCCTGTGCCGTTCGCTACAGCGGTAAAACAGGCGATACTGCTGTAAAAATTTCGCACGGAACCAGTGTTTATGCTCGTCTCCCAGCGTACCACCATGCCGAAATTGCGCTCCCAAAGGATCGGCGGCGATAACCTCTTTAACTACGCGCGTTATGGCAGCCAATAATTTTGTCGGCTTCTTTTTTCTGTAGTCATTCGGTTGAGCTGCTTGCAATAGCGCTACCTCTGTAACCAGCTGCATTATCTGCGCCGTAAAGCAGGGATGAAAATAGATATTCCAACCGTTAATTTGCAGAGATTCCACTCCTTGCCTCCTGCTAGTCATCCTTGAGCGGCGCGTCTAAATCCACCTCCACTCCTGTCGTAAGCGCCTCAATACTGGCCCAAAGAGACGTTTGCACCGGTTGGATACGCTGAGGATTTGCCGCCATATCCTTTTCAAGAAACTGCAAAAATTGACCGATTACCGGATCTTCTTCCTGCTGAGTTTGTCGGGACATAATCACCCTACCACCGGGTAACAGAGCATATTCGATAAGCTCTCCGGGCTTGAGCTGTAATGCATCGCGAATCGCCGCAGGAATAGTAGTCTGGCTGCGTTCGGTAAGACGTGACTCGGCACGTAAAGAAATATGCGCAATATTTAAGTCAACCATCTGTTTTTCCTCTGTTTATCAGCAAGCTGACGGTAGCTAATAAAAAACCATCGCCAACGGGAACAGCGTAATGCAAATGCATTGTACAATGCAACTGCATTATTTTTTGTGCAATGAAAATACGCAGCGGCAGCCAGTAAGCTAAAAAATCAACCGCAGCTTTGCTGATAAAGTAGAGACAAACAGTAATTCGCTGAATCGTTCAGATCAATTAATTGCGTCAGTTGTTCTGACGCAATTAATAATTGTGGAAGCTTTCTCGCAATAAAATGAAAGCGCTCAGCCCGCCAGCCGTTCAATCAGGCCGCTGCGGCGATGCGTGCGCATCTTCACCGCGCTGTTCAGCACCTGATTATCCGCATAGAGCGTCAGCCGCTCTCTGGCGCGGGTAATGGCGGTATAGACCAGCTCGCGCGTCAGCACCGGCGCAAACTGATTCGGCAGCACCAGCAGCGTGTGGTCGAACTCTGAACCCTGCGATTTATGCACGGTCATGGCATAGGCGGTTTCATGCGGCGGCAGACGGCTGGGCTGAACCGCTCTGATCGTGCCGTCAGGCAGCGGGAAGAAAACTTTCAGCGCGCCTTCGCCGTCGTTCATCGCGATGCCGATATCGCCGTTAAACAGCCCCAGCGCGCTGTCGTTGCGGGAAATCATCACCGGCCTGCCGATATACCATTTGCTGCCCGGCTGACGCTGGATAAGCCGCTGTTTTTGCAACGCGGCCTCGATGCGTTCATTCAGCCCGAAAACGCCAAACGGCCCTTCACGCAGCGCGCAGAGCAGCTGAAAGCGGCCGAATGCCTCAATCACCTGCTGGGGTTCCGCCTGCGCGGCGATCTGCTCAAGGTAGTCGCGATAGCCTGCTACGCTGGCGTCCAGCAAATGCTGATACTCCTCGCTGCTGCTCAGCGTGAAGCGAGTGATATCGTTAAAATCGGCGCCGAACACTTTCTCCAGCTGGCGTACATCGCCAGCGTTGACCGCCAGCGCCAGCTGGCCGATACCGGACGAAGCGTCGAAGCGATAGCTTTTACGCAGCAGGCAAATACTGTCGCGCACGGCGGGCGCCTGGCGATCTTCTTTGCTTGCGATATCGCAGCCGGTAAGCCTCATCAGCATTTCCGCGCGCTGGCTGCTGTAGCCGGATTCCGCGCAGCGGCAGATATCGCCCAATACCGCGCCAGCCTCAACCGAGGCGAGCTGATCGCGATCGCCCAGAAAAATGACTCTGGCATGTGGCGGCAGCGCGGCGATCAGGTTGGCCATCATCGGCAGATCCACCATGGAGGCCTCATCCACGACCAGCAGATCCAGATGCAGCGGATTGCCCGCGTGATAGCGCATACGCTGGCTGCCCGGCACCGCACCGAGCAGACGATGCAGCGTGGTGGCTTCCGTAGGAAAACGCTGCTTTTCCGCCTCGCTTACTTCAAGCCGCTGCAGCGCCTTGCCCAGTGATTCGGTAAGCCGTGCGGCGGCCTTGCCGGTTGGCGCGGCCAGTCGGATGCGCAGCGAGCCGGAAGAGAGCTCCAGCAGCGTGGCGAGCAGTTTGGCTACCGTGGTGGTTTTCCCGGTGCCAGGCCCGCCGGAGATCACCGCGATTTGCCGCGTGATCGCCACTGCCGCCGCGATTTTCTGCCAGTTGTCAGGCTGCGCGCCGAAGTGTCTGTCGAGCGCGCTGCGCAGCCGCTGTTCGTCAAACTCTGAATGCGCCTCGCGCACGATAAAGCGCGCCACCTCTCCTTCCGACTGCCACATACGGTGCAGGTAGAGTCGCTGCTGATGCAGCACCAGCGGCGTCGCGGTAGTGCCGTCGCCCACCGCCTGGGTGGTGGAGAGCAGATGATGCCAGTCAGGCTCGCCGACGGCCTGCCACAGCCGGGCGGCCAGCTCGGGATGGCGTCCGCCGAACAGCAGCGGCTCGCTGAGGTGCGCCAGCGGCAGGCAGACATGCCCTTCGCCCGCTTCGGCGCTGACGCAGGCGGCAGCCAGCATCAGCGCGGGATGATCGTCGCCCGCCACCATATGGGCGAACTGCACGTCCAGCGGACGCAGCAGCCGCGCTTCACAGGCGGAGAGCAGCAGTTGCGCTATAGCCATGGTTCCTCCTGAAGTTCTCCGGCAAACAAGGCGTCGAGCGAATGAACAAAAGCCGCTTCAGGACAGGTGCGAAAAATGCCGTTTTCACGCGCAGTACCGTCCACGCCACGCAAAAACAGATAGATAACGCCGCCGAAGTGGCGCTGATAGTCATAGTCCGCCAGACGATGGCGCAGATACCGATGCAGCGCCAGGGTATAGAGCTGGTATTGCAGATCGTAACGATGCGCGCGCATCGCTTCCGCCATCGCTTCCGGCGTGTAGTGTTCGCCCGACTCGCCCAGCCAGTTGGATTTGTAATCCAGCAGATAATATTTGCCCTGCCAGCAAAATACCAGATCGATAAAGCCTTTCAGCATTCCCTGCACCTGCTGGAAGTTCAGCGGCGGACAGCCAGCGGAGAGCGGATCGTAATGATGGGCCAGACGATCCAGCCTTTCCGCGCTGAGCATTTGCCTGATGGGCAGATAAAACTGCAGCTCGACCTGGCGACTCTCTGCCGGCAGCTGGCTCAGGCTGACGCCGGTTTCGTTCAGCGGCGTGGTCAGCACGTTTTCCAGCCACTGTTTTATTACCGGCAGCCAGGCCAGGTCGTGGCCCTGTCCGGCAAGCTGTTCGCTCAGCCAGGCTTCATCTACCGGCTGCGTAAAATCGAGGTTCTCGAACAGGCCGTGCAGAAAGGTGCCGGGCGCCGCGCCGCGCGGAAAAGTATGCGGCGTCAGCTGAGCGATCTGCTGGCTTTGCGCCTCGCCCGCCGCGTCCACGTCCAGCCGCGGCAGCAGCTCCAGCGTGGCCGAATGGCTATGCTGCTGCAGGCCGGAGTAACTGGTCACTCGCCACTCATCCCGCAGCTTGCGGGCTATCGCCTTGCTGCTTAGCGCGTGCAGAGCGTGCTGCTGCGGCTGCCAGGGCTCGCTTTCCGCCGCCTCTGCCAGCACGGTTTCCACCGCTTCGTTTTGCAGCTTCAGCAGCTGTTCGCGCAGCCCTGCGGCGTCGGCGGGCTCGCCCTGCTGTAGCAGCCATCCCAGCGCGCTGTGGTGCAGATCGCTGTTGCCCTCTTTCTTACGGTTGCCCTTAATCAGCGGCGCAACGCCCACGCTACAGTGATAAACAGAGCGCGTCAGCGCCACATAGAGCAGGCGTAAATCCTCCGCCAGTCGCTCCTGCTCGGCCAGCTCGATGCTTTCCTCGTCGTCGCGCAGATCCAGCAGCGCCTGATAGCTTTGCCGATCGTGATAGATGCCCGTCGCCGCTTCACGGTAGTTAGCCACAAACGGCAGCCAGACCAGCGGGTATTGCAGCCCTTTCGACTTATGGATAGTGACGATCTGCACCAGATGACGATCGCTTTCCAGCCGCAGCTGCTGGCTGGCCGACTGGCCGTTAGGCTGCGCCACTTCCTGCGCCAGCCAGCGCACCAGCGCGTGTTCGCTGTCGAGCGAGGCGGAAGCCTCCTGCAACAGCTCGCCCAGATGCAGCAGATCGGTCAGGCGCCGCTCGCCGTTTTCGGAAGCCAGCAGATTTTCCGCGATCTGTCGGTTGACCATCAGCTCGCGCAGCATTGGCAGGACGCCGCGCTTTAGCCAGCGCTGACGATAGCGATCGAACTCGTCCACCAGCGCATCCCATTTACGTTCGTCCTCGCTCAGCGCCTGCAGCGTCGGCGCATCCAGCCCGAAAATGCTGGTGGCGAGCGCGCTGCGCAGGATACGCTCCTGCTCCGGCGCCAGTACCGCCTGCAGCAGCCACAGCATTTCACGCGCTTCCTGAGTGGCGAATACGCTGTCGCGATTGGAAAGATAAACCGAAGGGATATTCAGGGCGTTAAGCGCCTCGCGCACCCGCGCCGCCTCGCTGCGGCTGCGCACCAGCACCGTCACGTCCGATGCCTGCACCGGTCGCAGCTCCTCGCCTTTGCCAATCAGCGCCGTGCCCTGCTGTCCCGCGCTCAGCCAGTGGCAGATATCGGCGGCGCACTGGCGCGCCATAAACTGCTGATACTCCGTTACGCCGACGCCTTCGCCCGGCTGTAGCCAGAAGCGCAGCGCAGGCTGCTCTTTGCCCGCGATACTAAAACTCAGCGCGGCGTTCGGCGCGGCTGGCTCCACGGTGATAAAGGGAATTTCACTGAACAGAAAGGGGTTCTGCAGGCGCGAAAAAAGCTGGTTAACGCTGTTGACCATATTCGGCGACGAACGCCAGTTGGTTTCCAGCGTATAGTGAGCGCTGACTTCTGCGCGCGCTTTCATATAGGTGAAAATATCCGCGCCGCGAAAGGCGTAGATAGCCTGTTTGGGATCGCCAATCAGCAGCAGCGCGTTGTCGGGCTGCTGGCCGTAGATGCCGCGAAAGATACGGTACTGCTGCGGATCGGTGTCCTGAAACTCATCGATCAGCGCCACCGGGTAGCGCGTACGGATCGCCAGCGCCAGCGCTTCGCCGCCCGGCTGCCGCAGCGCGCTGTCAAGGCGGCCCAGCAGGTCGTCAAAGCCCAGCAGCGCGTTCTGACGCTTCTCTTTTTGCGTCGTCTGGCGGATCTCCTCCAGCGCAGTAGCGATCACCAGATCGCGCAGCGACAGCGGTTCGGCCAGAAAGCGGTCGATCTCAGCGAACAGCGCATGTTGCGGCGGTTCGCCTTTTTTGGTTTTTTCCTGCAGCACGCGCTGGCCGAAGCGCTCCAGCTCTTTCGGAAACAGGTAGTCCAGCGTCTCCGCCATGGCCCACTGATTGAGCTTGTCCAGCCAGTTAGGTAAGTGCTTGCTACTGTAGCTTCGCTTATCCACGCCGGACTGCGCGATCAGATCGTGCAGATTGCCGGCCGCCAGCCAGGCGGCTTTCAGCCGATCGATTTGCGCGATGATTTTGTCGTGGCGCTCGGCGAAGGTTTCCTGCAGATCCAACGGGTACTTCAGCGCCGGCGCTTCGCCGTTCAGCCACGGCAGCAGCGTGTTCAGCAGCTGCTCCGGCCCTTGCCACATCTGGGTCATTACGCGCGCTATCGGCAGCGGCAGCGGATAGCAGTAGCGCCGCCAGAAGTCGGCTGCGGCCTGGCGGCGCAGCGGAAACTCATCCTCGACCAGCTGCTGGTCGAAAAGCATGCCCGACTCAAAAGCGTTAAGGTTGAGCATGCGCTGACAGAAGCCGTGAATGGTAAAGATACCGGCGTCGTCCATCTGACGCTCGGCAGCCAGCAGCTGCGCGGCCGCCTGCGACAGGTCGTCGATTTCCGTCAGCAGCTGCGCCAGCACGCCGTCGTTAGCGTAACCGCGCACGCAGGCGATACGCAGCCTGTGGATGTTTTCTCGAATACGGCCACGCAGTTCCGCCGTAGCCGCTTCGGTAAAGGTCACCACCAGGATCTCTTCGACGGAAAGCGGCCGTCCGAACGACGCTTCGCCGCCCAGACCCAGCAGCAGGCGAAGATAAAGCAGACCGATAGTAAAGGTTTTCCCCGTGCCCGCCGAGGCTTCTATCAGCCTTTCGCCTTTCAGCGGCAGCGTTAAGGGATTAAGACGCTCTACCTTCATTTATCGCTTTTTACCGGAAAAGATTGCTGCAGTTTCGAGAGTTCCTGCCAGGTGGTGAAACCCGCAGGCGCAGCGTAGTCAGCCTTGCCATGCTGGCTGCCGGAGATCTGCGACAGCAGCGTCATCCCCTGTGGTTTGATCACCGCGTCGTGGAAAAACGCCGCCAGCTTCTCAGGCGTCAGCGCCTGAATGCGGGCAATCACTTTTTCCCGCGTGTCGAAGCTGTAGTTCTGACGGTTGAAATCTTTGCTGTAACGTCCGGCTTCCTCATCCAGCGTCTGCGGACGCTGTTTCAGCTCGTTGATCATCGCCGTCTGATACTGCGCGAAGTCCTCTTTGCTCATTTCGCGCAGGCGTTTTTCCGCCGTCGGATAGAAGGCCTGGAAACGCTGCAGCAGATAAGCGGGCTGCTTCACGTTACTCTGCAGCAGGAAACCGATGCCCCACTGACGGCCAATCGGCATCTGGAAGGCAAACACCGCATAGCCCAGCTGCTCCTCGGTACGCAGCTGGTTATAGAACCACGGCTGCACGATCTGGCTGAGCATGGAGCTGCTGGCGATGCTGTCGTACTCCTCATAGCCCAGCGGCACATAGAGCGCGGCCAGCGCGGAATCGGTGCTGCTGCCCGCTTTTTGCAGATTGGCCTGGGCGAGCTTATCCACCAGCAGATAATCGCTGTGCCAGTGGTTTACGCCTTCGCAGTTAAGCTGCGTTTTCAGCGTGGCCGCCAGCGCTTTAACGCTTTCCGGCGTCATATTGCCGACCACCATCAGCTCCGGCGTGGCTTTTTCCAGCAGCATGGCGCGATACGCTTTCAGATCGGCCAGCGTGATCTCCGCTACCAGTCTGCGGCGCTCGCTGCGTTGGGTGTAAGGCAGTCGCGACAGCATCTGCGCGGGCTGAATAGCCAGCTCAAACGCCTTGCCTTTTTCAGCGGCGTCCAGACGCTCCAGATACCAGGATTTCGCCTGATCCAGCTGCTGCTGCGTCGGCTGATAGCTGGCGTACTGTTTCAGCAGCGTCTGCATCAGCTCCGGCAGATGCTGGGTAAAGCCGCTGGCGTTAAAGGTCACGCCGTCGTTTTCGCTGGTGGAAAAGCTGATGCCGGCCACGGAAGCCTGCGAGTTCAGCTCATCCAGCGCCAGCCCGGCCAGGTAGTCGTTCATACCGAACAGCACCTGGTTTTTTGCCGTGCTCATCGCCTCTTTATTGCGCAGCGCCAGCGTGATATTGGCTTTAGGATCGTCGGCGTAAAAGCGGCTCGGCATATAGAACACGCGCAGATCGGGCTGATTAACCAGCGCCTGCGGGCGATCGAACTGCTGCGCCGGTTTAATCAGGGTGAAGTCATCCGGGATATAGGGATTGAGCACGGGCAGCGCCAGCGAAATTTTGTCGCTCTCCGCCTGCCAGGCCGCGAAGCGCTCCGGCGTGATGCGATCCACCTGATAAGGCGCTTCAACAAAATAGGCCATCTTGTTATGCGGCTCGTCAGGGCTGATAAACCAGATGCGTGCGTTCTGTGGCGTCATTCCGTCCAGACGCGCTTTGATAGCCTGAGGATCGTAGTCATCGGCAACGTACGGCGCGACCAGCGTGTCGGCTACCGGCACACGCAGCATGGTGTCGACCAGCCATTCGATATAGTCCATATCGCGCGTAATCGAAGGATAGCGGAAGTCGAGATCCAGCACGCGCGCCATCTCATCGAAATAGCGCTTGTCGACGCCCTCGCTGCGCAGCTTGTTCAGATAGCTGAAGATGGCGGCGATCACCTGATCACGGTTCGCCTGGCCTTTATCGGTCAGCGAGACGGAGATAGAGAAAACGCCGCCGTTACGGTCGATAACCGGATCGGCGCCCGCGTTGATCGAGTCGGCCAGGCCGTTGCTCTGCAGCCAGTCCGACAGCGTATTTTTGCTGCGGTTGCCGATCATATAGCCGATCAGCGTATCGGTTTTGCTGCGGAATTTATCGCTGTTGTTGTCGATGCGAAACTCAATCCGCACCTGCTTGCGCGGCTGAGCCGGCACGTAGTGAATGATGATACCTTTCTGCTGGTCGGTGACTACCGGCACGGTAATCGCTGGCACGGCGGCGTCGCGGTTCTCCACCCGGCCAAAGGTCGCGGCGGCGATTTTTTGCAGCTCCGGCAGCGGCTTGTTGCTGTAGATCACCGCCTTCATCAGGTTGGCGGAGTAGTAACGCTGGTAAAAATCTTTCAGCGCATCATGCAGCTTGCTGTCCGGTTTGTCTTTCAGCGTCTCCAGGTTGCCGCCGGAGAAGAGCGAGCTGGGGTGGTCAGGATTCAGCGTCTCCGCGCCCACCTGCGCCATACGCAGCCCGTCGCGCGAGCGCGCCATCGTCAGCTCCGCGTTAACGGCGTGACGTTCGCGATCGGCATTGATCGGGTCCAGCAGCGGCTCGGCGATAGCGTCCGCCAGCCTGTCTACCGCCGGTTCCAGCGCGTCGTTTTCCACTTCAAGATAAAAAGCGGTGCGGTAAGAGGCCGTGCTGGCGTTATGACTGCCGCCGTGTTTTTTCAGAAACTCCGCCAAGTTATCCGGCTGCGGATAGCGCTTCGAACCCATCAGCAGCATATGTTCCAGATAGTGCGCCAGGCCCTGCTGGTTGCGCGGATTGTCCAGCGAGCCGATCGGCAAGGTCAGCGCCGACAGCGATTTGGTCGCCTGCGAATCGGAAACCAGCAGCACCGTCATGCCGTTGTCGAGTTTGATCGCCTGATACTGACGCGGATCCTTCTCGCTCTTCAGGATTTTATCGGTTATCGGCTGCCAGCCAGACTGTGCCTGAGCCAGCGGGCCCCAGACGGAAAAAAGCAGGAACAGCGTGGTGAACCAGACTGCATAACGACGCATTCAAACTCCTCAACGATCTAACTTATCCGCGCACGGGCCGAAGCCGCCGCAGCTTACCCTCAATACTCCGCTACGCCCAAAGGCGGAGCGAACGGAAACATAGCCGGATTTGGTTATAAAGTAACACTACAGGACATCTCACTTAATGTCATTCATCCGCAGCAGCGGCAGCAGCCAGGCTTCGGCCTGCTGCATGATTTGCTGCAGCGTGGCCTCGTCCAGCGTGCGGAACAGCCGTGCCAGATAGGGATCGCTGCCTTCGCCTTCCATCTGCATATTCCCCTGCCAGGCCTGCAGCAGCTTGTTGCGCGCTTTCGCCTGGGTCGCCTCGTCACGGGCGATCTCCGCCGTTTTGTCGTCGTAGCTGGCTTCCAGCCAGGCGCCGCCCGTTTTAGGCAGCAGCAGCAGCGGCGCGCACATGCCCTCTTTATAACCGGCGATATAGCGTTCCAGCCAGCCGCTGGCCTCGCTGGCGGAGAGCGGCGGGAACCACCAGCGGCTCTCTTTGCGGCCATACATGCGGCTGGCGCCGCTGCCGCCCAGCACGCAGTAGACCAGATGCTCCAGCCACAGCGTCAGGCCGTCGGTAAAGTTGAGATGACCAGGCCGCCAGCGCAGCAGGCCGTCATCCTGCACGGCAGGCAGCCAGCCGCTAAGCTGAAGGCCGCCGACCTGCAGGTTGATCTCCCGGCTTACGGCCTCCATGCGCTGCTCGCGCACCACGCCGGCCAGGTCGGCCATATCCGCCAGCTGCTCCTGCCAGAAGAGCTCTCCCCAGGCGCCATAGGGCAAATTGCCCGCCGCGCGATGGCGCTCGAAAAGCGGCTCGCCCGGTTCGCCCTCAATCAGCGTATTCAGCAGTTGGGTGTTGAGCTGGTAGCGGCTGAGGTTATCCAGGATAAAAGGTTCGGCGTCCGGCAGCTCCATATCTTCCGCGCTGAAGCTGACCCCCAGCCGCTGGCTGAAAAAGGCGCGTACCGGATGACGCCAGAAACGCAGCAGCTGATCGAAATTCAGCTCCGTTATGTTGGCGTCGGGCAGCGGCTGCATAAATGGCGGGTGCGGCACGCCGCTCGCTTTTGCCGCCGGTAGCCACTCCGCCGCGTAGCTCTGGTAGCGCGCCTGAGGCAAAAAGTTTTCCGCCGCGAACGGCATTCGGCTGTGCAGATGGTGCAGATGCGCGACGACCCGCGCCGCGCTGGTGTCCACATCGCTTTGCCTGTCTTCCGGCAGGCAGAAGCTCTGCCCGATATAGTCCACCAGTTCACTGACCAGCACCGAAGGAAAACGTTCTGAATTATCCTGAATGGTGCGGCCGATATAGCTGATATAGAGCTGCTGCTGGGCGGAGTTGATCGCTTCCAGAAACAGGTAGCGATCGTCATCGCGACGGCTGCGGTCGCCTTTTTTCGGCTGCTGGCTCATCAGATCGAAGCCCGGCGGCGGCAGCGTACGCGGATAGACGCCGTCGTTCATGCCCAGCAGGCAGACCACCTTAAAAGGAATAGAGCGCATCGGCATCAGCGTACAGAAGTTGATCGGCCCGGCCAGGAAGCGCTGGCTAATCCGCTCCTGATCCAGCGCTGAACGCAGCTCGTCGCGCAGCAGCGACACCGGGATCGCCTGCCCGTACTCCGCCTGAATGCCGTAGCCGATCGCCTGCTGCCACTGCTCCTCTATCAGCGCCAGCGCCGCTTCCGCCTCGGCGTCGCCGGCGAAGAAGTCGCCAAGCAGCTCGCGGCACATCGGCAGCCACTCCTGCAGCGTTTTTGGCGCGCTCAGCCGCTCGCGCCAGCGACGCAGCTGCATCAGCAGCTCCGCCAGATGACCAACAAGCTCGGCGATCAGGCCGCTGGATTCGTCATAGGGCAGCACGCCCTGCCAGTGACCGATATCGCTGTGCATGGCATAGCCCAGCAGCATTCGCGTCAGCCCGAATTGCCAGGTGTGCTGGCCGGTCGGCGGCAGATCCAGCTCGCGCACCGTGTCGTCGTCCAGCCCCCAGCGAATGCCGCACTCGCCGACCCAGTGCCGCAACCGCCGCAGCCCTTCTTCATCGATGGCGAAACGGCTGGCTACCGCCGGCACTTCCAGCAGCGCCAGCACGCTTTCAGAGGTAAAGCGGCTGTCGGGCAGGCTTAGCAGCGAGATAAAGGCCTGCAAAGCAGGATGTGCCTGACTGGCGCGCCGGTCGGAGATGGCAAAAGGCAGCCAGCGTTCTGCGGGCGCGTTGCCGAAAACCGCCTGAATAAAAGGCGTATAGGCATCGATATCCGCCACCATGACGATGATATCCCGTGGCGAAAGCTGCGGATCTTCCGCCATGATCGCCAGCAGCCTGTCCTGCAGCACTTCCACTTCGCGCTGCGGACTGTGGCAGAGGTGAAAGGTCACCGACTGGTCATCCGGATCCAGTACCCGTTTGTCGCTGCTGGTTTCCCACTCTTCCCGCTGCAGCCCGATAACGGCGTTGTCTTCCAGCTCCAGCAGATCGCGCTGCAGCGTGTGCAGCAGCGTGGTCGGTTCGATATCGACAAAAGCGTCAATCTCGCGGCACTCCATTTGCGCCAGCAGAAACAGGTTGTCGCGTCCGAGCTTGCCCCAGGAAGCCAGCAGCGGATTGCTCAGCTGCTGCTCGCCCGCTTCGTTAAACAGGCTGGCGGCGTTTTCATCGCGAAACAGCGCGCTTTCACGCTGCTGGTTATAGCGTTCCCGACGGCGGCTTTGCAGCTTAGCCAGGAAGGCGTAATCCTGAATATCGCCCCAGTAGTGACGGCAGGGATTGGTAAACAGCAAATGAATATCGATATGTTTGCCGAGCGCCTGCAGCGCCTGCAGATAAACCGGCGGCAGCGCGGAGATGCCGCAGATAAAAACGCGATCGGGCAGGCCTGGCGGTCTGCTGTCGCTTTTTTCCAGCGTGGAGATAAACCGCGCGTACAGATTGGCGCGATGCCATTCGGAATGCCCCAGTTTACGGTTCCAGGCCACCAGCTCCGCCCACAGCGGCGCCTGCCACTGCTGCGCTTCGCCCAGCCCTTCTATCTGTTGCCCTTTTTCCCAACTGTTAAGCCATTCCGAGCGGAACACCAGATACTGGTCATAGAGATCGGCGATACGCGAAGCCAGCTGAAACAGCTTGCGCCTGTCCTCGTCATCGGAAAGATAGTGTTTCAGCATGGCAAATTCGGGACGCGGCAGCAGATCGGGCAGTATGGTCATCAGCTTCCAGCTCATGCTGGCCTTGCTGAAGGCGCTCTCTTTTGGGATACCGGGCAATACGCGGACAAACATATCCCAGATAAAGGAAGCGGGCAGCGGAAACGCGATATTGGCGGCAATGCCGAACTGTTCAGCCAGCGACATCTGCAGCCATTGCGCCATACCGGGACTCTGCACCAGCACCACTTCCGACTGGAAGGGATCGCGCAGCGGCTGGTTTTCGATATGAAAAGCCGCCAGCGTTTTTAAAAGATCCAGCTGATTTGAGTGGTAAACGGTAAACATGCCTGCTCCTGGGACGGTGATGCGCTCTGCGTGCACACTCTACCCCGTCCGGAGGCCGTTGCAAATGCGGCTGTCAGACCGTTTACCCTTTATGTAGCCGATTATTTAAAAGTGTAGGCGACACCTAACCTCAGGCGAAGCTGGCGCTCGCTGGTATAAGCGCTGCGACCGATATCAGCAAAAGTGACGTACGGGCGCCATTCTCTGTTGGCGCCAAGCGTATAGTCAAACTGCAGCTCCTGTTCGTAATTATGTTTTTTGTTAGCGAACAAGATATCGTCGCCATGCATATAAATATATTTATAGGTGGTGGTTAAATCATTCCAGCGATAGCGCAGATAGGCATCGAAACGATTAACGGTTCTGTGTTTATCCAGGCTGCAGTTGCTGTGACCGGCTTCGTTACACTGACTGTCGTGCGCGTAGTCGCTCAATTCCAGCCTGTACATACCGCCTACAGCCCAACTGTCGTTAATTTTATACCAGGGCACAACGCCAAATTTCCACTCTGTTCTGACGGAACTAAACTCTGGCTGAATAAAAGGTGTAAAACTCCAGTCGCCATAGTAGACGTTTTTCAACAGCGTCATTTCAACCACGTTCAATACAATATCGTTGTAATATTTATCTTTAGGATCCGGGCCGCCCGTTTTAAATTTAGTTTCGACATTAAAAGCGTAGTCGTAAGGAAGGTTCGCGCCCAGCGCCAGCTTGTCATAATGGGTACGATCCCGCAGTCGATAACCGTGTCGATAATCTACCGTGACATCCTTAACGGCATCGGCATAGACAGAAGGAAGACACGCTGCTGCCAGCGAGAGAGAAAGTAAAAGTTTGGTTGCTATTTTCATTTTATCTCATCCATGAAAGTTTATTAAAAGTTCCTGTAACCTGTTCCGTTTATTTCTATTTTCTGAATCAGAGACTTCCACTTTTTTATAAGGTGATAGCTACCTCCTGTAACGTTACCCGCAGACCAGAGACTGGATAAAATTTAAAGCTGACAAAATTTACACCAGCACAATAAAGCAAAACATTTCATGACAGTGGAAATTAATGGATGCGCAGAAGGTAAACCTTCGCTATTTTGCCAGCCTCTTTTTTTTATGGCAGCCCAAAAAAGATTTCCGGCTGTTAGCTCTCATAAAAAATAATCGGTTGGCCAAATATTCTCTTTTGCAGAATGGGCCAGTGAGCACGGCTAAACCTCTGGCTCTGTGCAACGGCGCGCGACCGTACCAAAAGTGGCGACATTTATTCCGCTGTTTCCGCCTGCTGCGTCCGCTCCTCGCTTTTACAATGCAGCTGCGACAGCGCCGCTCTGGCGCCAACAGGGCTGACAACGCTGGCGGTCAACAGCGTGCAGCCGCCCGCTTCGCTTTGCTGCTCCAGCGATGTCCGCCAGCCCGGCGCCTGATAGCCTTCAAAACGCTGCCGCGCCAGCCTGAAGGCCTCGCGCTGCTGCAGCTGCAGCTGAAAGCTTCTGCCCAGCGCCAGCTGATACTGTACCAGCGCCAGCGAGCTGATACTGAACAGCAGTAGCGCCACCAGCGTTTCCGGCAGGCTGAAGCCTCCGTCAGCTGTCCGGCAGGCACTCTTCCTCTTTCGCCAGCGGGCAAAAATCCAGCCAGCCGTGCGGCTGTGGCCGTAAACTGCCGTTCTGCTCATCGCGCGTCACCCATTGATAAAAAGCTACGGTGTCGCTGCCGCTGTCGCCGCGCAGCAGCGCCTCATCCTGGCTTATGGTTTTTAAACAGGCTCGCCAGTCAGCGTGATCCTGCGCCGTCCGGCACTGCCACAGGTTAGCCGCCGTCCATGTTTCCGTTCTGCCCCACGCCAGCCCGGAAGCGGCCAGACTCGCCTGGCGCAACCAGAGCCGCTCGTCCGCCACCAGGCTCAATGACGCGTCCAGCTGCTGGCGCGTGGCGTTGAGCAGCGCGGCCGACATCAGCAGCAGCAGGATGACCATCAGCAGCGCGCCGTTTCCCTGCTGCGTCTTCACAGGTTTTCCGCCGTCACCCAGCGTTCAAGGGTCACCGGCAGCTGGGGAAAACGTCGGGCATAGCCGCTGAGCCACAGGCGTACCTGCCGATCCTGCTTCAGGATGCGGAAGTCGTCGATCCTCAGGCTGGCCGGATCGTTCATCTTCTCCCATCCTCCGCCGTCGCAGTTCTCCACGCCGCGCTGCCCCTCCAGATTGCCGTCGCGCAGCCGGTAGCCGTAATAGTCGCTGTTTTCACTGCCTGGCCCTTCCCATTTGCCGTTGCTGTTTTCATCCCAGCGCACCAGCAGGCACTCCTCTGCGATTTTCAGCCCTTGTCCCTGACAGGTGCCATGACAGTAACCGGCGCGCCGCACGCTTTTCTCCAGCGTGCCCATCATCAGCTGCAGTTCCTCCTGCAGTTGAAAAGTCAGCAGAATACGCAGATTGTTGGACTGCAGCAGCGGCAGAAATCTTGCGGCGCCCAGCATCAGCACGCCGCTAATCGCCAGCGCAACCAGCATTTCCGGCAGCGTAAAGCCCGCGCGCGTCACAGGCAGCTCTCCTGACAGATACGCACTCTGGCCCGCGAAGACAAAATAATATGCCGTTCGCCCGCTTCCCCGACGATCACGATCCGGCCCGGTTTGGCGACGTTACGGCGACCATAGAACCCCATGCCTTCTGTTAGCGAAACCAGTTTAATTTCAGGCCAGGGCGCAATCAGCGTTCTGCGCTGGCGTCCACGACAGGGCGGATCAGTCGGCGTACCGCCCAGACACCAGACAGCGCCACCGGTTTTCCACAGCAATGCCTGCCGGTTATGCCAGTTCGCTTCACCGCGTAGCCGCAGTAAAAAATGCTGGATCTGCCGCGCGCTGGCGTTCAGCCGCTGCGTCTGCTGCCACTGTCGCCAGCCTTCGACGGCGCCGACCGTCAGCAGGCTGGCGATGGTCATCACCACGATCAGCTCTATCAGGGTAAAACCTTTTCTGTTCATGCCGTCTATTGTGCTGCTGACGACAAAGAGCGCCAGCGCTAAAAAAGCAGGATGCGAGTCGCTTTCCAAAGAATGACGTGCTGAAATGTTTACGGAAATTATTCTGCGTACAGGCTCGCAAAAATGGCTTTTTGCCAGTGAGCTGAGAGGAAGGGATTGCGCGAGAGGATACTGCTGAAGCGGATTGCAGATAAAAAAGGGAGCGAAAATTCGCTCCCTTTTTCTGTCAGATAGCGACCGGCGCTTTAATGGCCGGATGCGGATCGTAACCTTCGATTTCAAAATCCTCGAAGCGATAGTCGAACAGTGAAGCAGGCTTGCGTTTTATCACCAGTTTCGGCATCGCGCGCGGCTCGCGGGTCAGCTGCAGCCTGGTCTGCTCCAGATGGTTGCTGTACAGATGCGTATCGCCGCCCGTCCAGACAAAATCGCCCGGTTCTAAATCGCACTGCTGCGCCACCATATGCACCAGCAGCGCATAGCTGGCGATATTAAACGGCAGGCCGAGAAAAACATCGCAGGAGCGCTGATAAAGCTGGCAGGAGAGCTTGCCGTCCGCCACATAGAACTGGAAGAAAGCGTGGCAAGGCGCCAGCGCCATCTGATCAAGCTCGCCCACGTTCCACGCGGAAACAATAATGCGCCGCGAATCCGGATCGCTTTTCAGCTGCTGCATGACTTTCGCCAGCTGGTCGATCTGCTGGCCGTCCGGCGCGCCCCAGCTACGCCACTGTTTGCCGTAAACCGGGCCGAGATCGCCGTTTTCATCGGCCCATTCGTCCCAAATCGTGACTTTGTTTTCTTTCAGATAAGCGATATTGGTGTCGCCGTTCAGAAACCACAGCAGCTCATGAATAATGGAGCGCAAATGGCACTTCTTGGTGGTAACCAGCGGAAAACCTTCCTGCAGATTGAAACGCATCTGATGACCAAAAATCGACAGCGTACCGGTGCCGGTACGATCGTTTTTCGGCGTGCCTTCGCTGAGCACTTTCTGCATTAATTCCAGATACTGTTTCATTTTTCCTCACGTACGTGTTGCACAGCACGGCGGCGGTAAGCCCAAATCATCATGATCGCGCCGGCGATAATCATCGGCGTCGAAAGGATTTGTCCCATGCTGATAAAATTGTCGAACAGGCCCAGCTGGGCGTCCGGCTGACGAAAATACTCCACGATAAAGCGGAAGGTGCCATAGCCAATCAGGAACAGGCCTGAAACCGCGCCCATCGGACGGTTTTTACGGATAAAAATATTCAGGATGATAAACAGCACCACGCCCTCCAGCAGCAGCTCATAAAGCTGGGAAGGATGACGCGGCAGCACGCCGTAAGTCGCCAGCAGCGATTGCCATTCAGGATGGGTAGCAGCCAGCGCCACGTCTTCGCCGCGCGAGCCGGGGAACAGCATCGCCCACGGCAGATCCGGCGCCACACGGCCCCAAAGCTCGCCGTTGATAAAGTTGCCCAGGCGACCTGCGCCCAGCCCAAAAGGGATCAGCGGCGCGATAAAATCCGACACCTGGAAAAAATTGCGTTTGGTGCGGCGAGCGAACCACAGCATCACGCAGATCACGCCAATCAGGCCGCCGTGGAACGACATGCCGCCATCCCAGACTTTAAACAGGTAGAGCGGGTTATCAAGGAACAGTGGCAAATTGTAGAAGAATACATAGCCGATGCGGCCGCCAAGAAACACGCCGAGGAAGCCTGCATAAAGCAGGTTTTCGACCTCTTCTTTTTTCCAGCCGCTGCCTGGCTGATTGGCGCGACGCACCGCGAGCCACATCGCAAAAACAAAACCGACCAGATACATCAGGCCGTACCAGTGCAGGGCGATTGGCCCAACGGAGAAAATTACCGGATCGAATTGAGGGAAAGCCAGATAGCCGTTAGTCATCTTTCACCATTGTTAATAGTCCCTGATTTCAGGTGACGGAATGATAAACCAGCGCGCGTGCGGCGCGGCACAGAGGCGCGCATCATAGCACAGGCCGCGCTGAGGCGGCCCGTTGCAACTGTAAACATTGATAAGCTGGCTAGCGGCCGCCGCGGATCAGCCCGCCCAGCCCGCGCCTTTCCATAAAGGCGGCGACCAGATGGCGCACTTCACCGGCCTGCTCTGCCTGTAGCCCCGCTTCCGCCAGCTTCTGCGCCTCTTCGTAATCGATATGATGCAGCAGGTATTTTACCCTGGCGACGTTGCGGCCGTTCATGCTCAGATGATGATAGCCCAGCCCTACCAGCAGGGCGACGCAGCTGGAATCGCCCGCCATCTCGCCACACAGGCAGAGTTCGATATTCGCTCGCTTCGCCTCTTCCGCAATGGCTTTCAGCGCGCGTAGCATCGCAGGATGCAGACTGTCGTAAAGGTTGGCGACGCGCGTATTGTTGCGATCGACCGCCAGCAGATACTGGGTCAGATCGTTGGTACCGACCGAAATAAAATCGACCCGCTTCGCCAGATGCCCGATCAGGAAGATCATGGAAGGCACTTCGATCATCACGCCGACGCGCGGTCGCGGAATCGGATAGCCCAGCATCTCTTCCACTTCTTTACCGGCGCGTTCAATCAGCCTGAGCGCCTCGTCGATTTCATCAATACTGGTGATCATCGGCAGCAGGATACTGAGATTGTCGCTGGCGACGTTGGCGCGCAGCATGGCGCGCACCTGAACCAGGAAGATCTCTGGCTGATCCAGCGTCAGGCGAATGCCGCGCCAGCCCAGGCAAGGGTTTTCCTCGCTGATCGGCATATAGGGCAGCTGTTTATCGGCGCCGACATCCAGCGTACGCAGCGTGACCGGTTTTTCCAGAAAGAGCTGCAGCATGCCCTGATACTGCGCGACCTGCTCCTCTTCCGAAGGAAAACCGTTCTGCAACATAAAAGGAATTTCCGTACGGTAAAGCCCGACGCCGTCCACGCGGCTGCCCTGCGCCTGCTCATGCTCCGCGCTTAGTCCGGCATTGAGCATGACCTTTATCGGCTCGCCGGACTTCAGCGCCGCCGGACGCTCCACCACGTCTTCCGCCAGCTTGCTCAGCTCGTTTTCTTCGCTGATCAGCCGCTGATATTCCTGCACCAGGACGGGTTCCGGATCGACCAGCAGCTCGCCGCGATAGCCATCCACAATCAGCAGCCTGCCGTTGAGCGCCTCGGGCTGGATATCCGCGCCCATCACCGTCGGGATGCCCATCGCGCGTACCATGATCGCCGCGTGTGAGTTGGCCGCGCCGTCTCTGACCACCACGCCCGCCAGACGATCGTGCGGCAGCTCGGCCAGCGTCGTCGCCGTCAGTTCGTCAGCCACCAGCACAAAACGTTCAGGCCAGGTGTTGGTACCCTGCATGGTGTCGTCAAGATGAAAGAGCAGCCGCTGTCCAAGCGCTCGCAGATCGCCTGCCCTTTCGCGCAGATAGCTGTCCTGCAGGCTGGCAAACTGCGCGGCGAATTTTTCGATGACTTTTTTAACCGCCCATTCCGCCACCGAACCGCTGTCGATCTCCGCGTAGAGATCTTTTTTCAGCCGGTTATCGCTGAGAAGATGCGAATAGAGATCGAAGATAGCGGCGCTTTCTTTATGCACGCTAGAGGTGAAACGTTTGCTGTAGCGACGAAACTCGCCGGACGCCTCATCCATCGCCAACGACAGCCTTTCGCGCTCGCGCACCGCATCCAGCGTCGAAGCCGCCGAAACGGTATCCAGCGAAGGCTGATTGCTTTCCACCCAGCCTGCCGCCACCGCCACGCCCGGCGCGGCGGCCAGCGCGCGAACGCGGGTCTGTCGATACTGGCCGAACAGCGCGTTAAGCTGCGACTGCGAAAGAATGGTGGCCATTTGGGTGGCCAGCGTCACCAGGAAGGATTCTTCGCTTTCGTCAAACTGACGATGTTCACGCTGCTGCACCACCAGCACGCCCAGCAGCTGGCGACGGCTGATTACCGGTACGCCGAGGAAAGAGCGAAAGCGCTCTTCTTTTACGGAAGGAATATATTTAAAGCTGGGATGGCTCTGCGCGTCCGCGAGGTTGATAGGTTCAGCCAGGCGCCCGACCAGCCCGACGATGCCTTCGTCGAAGGCCAGCGCGACGGTACGGCCGCGCGGCTTTTTCAGACCGCGCGTCGCCATCAGGTAATAGCAGCGCCGATCGTGGTCGGCCAGATAGACCGAACAGACTTCGGTGTCCATCGCCAGACAGATTTCGCTGACCAGAATATCGAGCGCCTCGGTCAGCCGAGGCGCTCCTGCTACTTTCTCCACTATCTCGCGCAGCTGTGTAAGCATAATCTGAGCGGCTTACCCTCTCTTCCGTCGATAAGGCGTATTTCGCGGTACGGCATTCTCCTGCTGCGGCATCACTACGCCAGCGAATTCTTTCATTACCCGACGATAGACGTCGCGTTTGAAAGAAACCACCTGGCGCACCGGATACCAAAAGCTGACCCAGCGCCAGCCGTCGAACTCCGGCGTGCTGCTGGTTTGCATGTTGATATCCGCGTCATTGCACAAAAGTTGCAGAAGAAACCACTTCTGTTTCTGGCCGATACAAACCGGCTTTGTGTCCCAACGCACCAAACGTTTTGGCAACTTATAGCGTAACCAGTTTCGGGTAGAGGCAAGGATGCGCACATCTTT
>Ga0157363_1000144_pt1:0-52500 | contig 53643 bp, 24 predicted proteins | sample AttsexASBM1_FD_111477 | JGI IMG/M metagenome (GOLD analysis project Ga0157363, IMG submission 111477) | Fungus gardens microbial communities from leaf cutter ant in Ribeirão Preto, State of São Paulo, Brazil - Atta sexdens ASBM1 | ecosystem: Host-associated > Fungi > Mycelium >... | reverse complement strand
TGCCCCGAGAGGCATCCTTTCCTTGTTTGTTGGGTTGGTTCACGCGCGCGCAAACGAGCACTGGCCGCAACAGCAGGGAACTATGACCAATAGAGTCAGACATTTAGCTACATCCGCACGCAAAAGGAATGTGGTTCTGGTTGAGGCTTTCTTTCCTTTATTAGTAAAGGGGGCGCGGAGTCCGTGCCTTCCGTAACACCACAGGACTGGTCGTTCTTGGGCGGATCCCGCTCCTAAACATAAGGGATAGGGGGAAGGTGGCCGGGCCTATCATATCAAAAGGGTTGTAGAAAGAGAACCCGGCTACCTATTTCATTCGCTTGATCAGATAAAGCCGCCCGCCCGATTCGACCGACTTTTGGATAACAAGAAGGCGAGCAGATCTGCTTTGATCAAGGAAAAAGCCCAGTCAGCCACCAACTCGGTGCAGGTCACGTGACCTACAGCTCGGCCTTCGCTTTTTGAGGCTTCCTCTACCCACATCTCTATGTGCCCGCAGCACTTCCATATGGAGAAAGATAGGCTTACCATGTTCCATCAATAGCACCTAACCTATGCCGATTTTGGCGGACCGTGCTCCACCCCGGTGAACTCATGCGGTTCCGACGTGCCCAGAGGCCAGAGGCGAATCCGTTCACGGTCCGTAGGACCAACACCATTCGAAGGTGGGTGGCCCGCCCCGCCTAGAACAGTCATGTTTGACTGGGCTTACACACATTCGCTCACTTACGCTGTCCCCCCTCAGCTCACCCTAGCCCCGGGCCTTTTGCTCTTCTAACGTAAGCTCCAAGGCTTCACACCAAGTCTTCACTGACATAATATGCATGCTTAAGTAGGGTCAGGCAGAACCGTTGTTGCCTGATGGGAACTCCCCCCATATTGCTATCAATGTCTTCATGTCGCACGACCTCTTAACATTACACCACTGAATCCCCAATCCTTTGCTTGCTGTGCAGTGACAGTACCAATATCCACTAATCGTTGTTTCCAGATACGGTTGCCGGTTGACATCTCTTCTAATTCGTCGATACGAGAAGCAAATTGTTGTGTGAAGGAATCAATATCTCGACATAAGCCAAGAGGCAGATCTTGTGCCACTCCACCTGGTCGTATGAAACTGGCATGCATCCTGGCTCCCGAGACTCTTTCATAGAATTCCAACAATTTCTCTCGCTCCTCAAAAGCCCACAGGAACGGAGTTGATGCTCCCACATCCATAGCATGAGTAGTTAAAGCAAGTGAATGATTTGAAATTCGAGTTATTTCACGGAATAACACTCGTATATATTGAGCTCGTAATGGTACCTCGCAATTCAAAAGTCTCTCTACGGCTGAAGAATGAGCGTGTTCTTGGGCCATCGTAGAAACATAGATAGGGTCGACGACGGAACGAAGAACTCACCCTAGATACAGCTTTTTCGTATACGTTCACTTGCATCACATACACAAGTGCTCTCTGAACCGTGCAATAAGGTCACCCATAACACGGCTCTCCCACTTGAGTTACCTTAGCCCCAGGCCATGCTATTCAATGATATTGGAAAAATGGCAGCGTAACGTAACAACTAGTATTGAAAGCTGGTCGCCTTTTGAGGGAGGGAGGTGAAGGCCATAAGAGAAGATTGCCCTCCCGGTAAGGAAGAGAGGACAAAGGTGCTGTCATCTATCTCGACCAGTTTCCCGAGGCGTTGAAAATCCAGACCGGCTCAGAGAATCACTGGCGCCTTTAGAGATAGGGGCGCCCTTCGTTTCGCCATTCGAAGTACTACCTCTGCCTTCCCTTTTTGTAACATACCCAGGCGCCCTCCTTTCCAATCACTAAGAAAAAATAAATACCAATCAAATCAAAGCCCTATCTAAGTAAAGCTTCGTCTGTTATTTTTCCGGCCCCAGGGGAGTTTACTCAACCCATTCCCCAGTCTTCCGCACTGCTCAAGTAAGTGTGCGACTCCGTATGAGGACCTCCTTCCCTTCTGCCCACTCTCCGTTCACACGGTTCTCAAAGCAGAGGAGGAAGGGTGGGCAGCTGGTACCACGAGCCCTCTGTCCCACACATCTATCCAGAAGCAAGTGTAGTTCACCGGTTCCACCGAATGCTCCTATCTCTCGGCAAAGATCGTGTGAGTGTGCAGTTATGCTTCGGATGCTTCACCATAGAATAGATCGATCCAGTTCCCGTTCTTTTCCGGTGCACTCGCTTTATATCTCCGACACACAAGGAAGGACGCGGTGGGAAGGAAGCAGCCCTAGCCTCTGTCCGGCCGATCATTCCGCTGGCATCTTGCATTCACGCCTCCGTTTGACTGCCGCTCGGGGATGTAGTTGTAGATACGTTAGTCTTAGCGGATCGTTGGCTCCACCTGTTATCTCCTTCTACGACATGCTGTTGTCGTCGCCATATTCCATATGTCACTTAGTCATCTCTGCCTCGCTGCGGGTCAGCACCTCCGAAAGAAACGGAGGACTTCATTCAGTGACTCCGCGATCGCCCTCTGAACGATCAGAATAAGGTAAAGCTTGAAGAAAAGTTTTGTACTCTATTAATTTCTCAGTCCCTCTAGTCGGGTGGGCGCCGGCCGGTCTTTCGACCAGATCCCCCTAAAAACCGTACGTGCGGGTCTCCCCGCATGCGGCTCACGCCATTCGAGGTGGCCCAGCCCAGCATTCATTCGAAAATCCGGTAGTGAAATTGAGACTGCTCGACCTCGGAAGCTAATTCGCGTGTAGGCAGCGCTGTCTGTCGTACCGTTGACTCTATCTATTCATTGAATTAACTTTATTTCATTTTATATATAGGCTCGCTCCCTCTTTTTCCAAGAATTAATGCACTTCCCCTTTACTTCAGAGGGCCTTCTCTAATAGGGGAAAAGCCTTCCATTTCCGTCAAATGACCCGGCCTCCCCTGGCTCTTCCACCGTCCAGGCTCCCTTTCCTACCTATGCTATGCTCCCCCGGCGCAGGCCTACCACGCTTCGCGCCTGCGGCGTTTTCGCCGGACGGTCTTTGCCAGTAGTGCCATCCTCCCCGCTGGCTGTATGGGCGGGTTGTCCCTCGCTGCTGCGTTCTGTTAGGCTATGGATTACAGGAACAAATGTAGTTGAATGAGACAGCAGGCGGGTTACACGTTCCACTGTGCCGAGATGTGAGGTGCAGGTGGTGATGATCACCCCGGGGTATGCGCTAGCGCCCTTGACAGGCACTCCAGGACCCGCCAACGCTCATGAAAACCCGGGTCGGTCGGTCCTCCATTCATCTGACCGGAGGTGTGGATAACGAGGCCACCTTCACAACCTTCTCCCTTCTGTCCTTATGTTGTAGTAAGGTAGGGCGGTTCGCTTGAGTTGCTCAACCGCCCCTTAGCCCGGTGCTCATGACGCGCTACGGAACCTCCACCGTGCCGGGGGACCAAGCAGGGCATAGCTAGCGGCATAGGAGCCGACTCGGCGTCAGCGGCTTCGTGCCGCACTGGAGTAATCCAATATGTGGTTCCGCACGTTCCACCACTTCTCCGTTCATTTCCAATACTGATCGTGAAACACCATGAGCAGCAGGATGTTGAGGTCCGGAATTCGAAGTGAAATTTTTGATTTGCCCGTTCCTAGTCGTCATGGGAAAAAAGGAAGAAATAAGAAAGAGATTATTCCCTGAGAGCTTGTCCAGTACTACCAGTACCATAAATGCATCTCCTTCGCCCGCGCGCGATAGCTCTACCTGGCGTGCCGCCTTGCATGCAAGCGAAGCGCTATTGGCGGCAATAAATAGCTCACTGAGCGATGATTGATGCAGCCCCTACCTCTGAAAGCTGAAGGAAGGCAGTGCCCTCGATTGTTCCAGAGAGAAGGATCATGGCGCCCCATAACCGTGACATCCAGCAGCAGCATCTCCTTGCGTGCGAGAGACTTCTATGCCAGCCGTTATTCCCGGCGGCTCTGTTATGAAAGAAAGCGGCAGACTCATCTTACAGGTGTTCCCTAATGAGGGATTTTAGGGGATTAGGGTTCTCCTTTATCTCCTCCACCCATCCGCGGAGGGTTTCAGTATCCATCTCCGCAGATATTTCCAGATCGCGAGACATAATGTTCTCTGCGACACTGGAATAGATTTCTTCCATTTCCAGAAAGTGAACGGAGAGCCGCCCTTTCCCCTTCTCACAATATTCCCGAACTTGCTCAAGAATCAAAGTGTGAATGGCACTTCGAAGTGCCTCACGTTGTTCTTGATGGGGATCGGCGTGGGGAACTTCCACCGGTTCTGGAGCCAGCGGGTTCTGAATGACCTCCCTCTCACGGTTAAAAAAGTGGTTAACCATCTCGAATAAATAAATATCGTCCACCCGAAAAACGTGTCTCAACTACAGCCAACTCCCCTGTTTCCCTATCGAAAAACCAACCCTACAACATTTGTTCTAGAAATGCTAACCAAGTGACACCCCTGCTTTTACTAGGGGGCCATGGGTCATGAAAGAGGTTGACCCCCATCCCCCTTCACTATGTATGGCCAATGAACTCCTTGCTTTAGTCCGTTCTTTTCCTTATTATTTATTAGGGGGGGCTCGGGTCGATAGTAGCCGTGGTAGTAATGTCCCGGAGCCCGGCTACCGACCCGAGGCGCTGATCGGGAAAGTCATAAAGGGACGTTAAACGTAATTCTAGAAGGGCGTTACCACAACAAAAAAAATCCGAGTCTTGGTAGTTTACTTGCTTACTTGTTAGAGTAAGGCAGTTGAAGTGAAAGTTTATTAGACTAGTCCCACTAAGATGGCGGGGAAACTTACTTCCGAGAGAGCTGCTTTCGCCTCGGTAATTACCTAACGAGAGAGAGCCGATGCCAAAGTCGCCCTTTACGCGAGGGAACGCCAGACAGACTTACCTCTGCTAACTACGTTTTATATAGACTGGAAGCTAGAGAGATACTATACTAAGGTATAGTGCCGCTACCAGAGAAGGCTGTTTCATGCTAGGCGTCCAGACCTACTACGCCCGAGCCGCATCCCCGGCACACTTGCTATATCCACTAAGGCTTCATCCCACTTCATCCTACCAACTATACCAGATAGAAAGCCGTTCTATAACAATTCAAGACAACAAGAAAGCAAAAAAACGATAGCGATCGGTTTGGGAGCGTCACGGGGGGAAAAAAAGTAACCTATGACACCGGGGAGTTGCGCTTTTTCTCCCGCCTCAGCTTCGCGGGTGGGAGGAGGTCGAGAGCTGAGTCCGCACGCTCTATGCTTTTCCCCTGCTTTCCCTCTAGTAAAAGATTAGCTCGTACCCCCTGTGTCTAGGGATTCCTGGGGCATGAGTTAAGCATATAGTTGATTGCTCTTTCTTTCGATTGAGCGTCGGTACTTTTGTTTTGGAGTATCTCTCAGTAGGCGTGCAAAACAACAAAGCCACTGCTCTTCGGGCTTAGAGGGGAAGGGGAGGTGGACAATCCCTTACTCCAGCTTCAGAGGAGCATCTTTGCATGAATCAATACTAACTCCTCAGTCAGCTGACCTTCGATTTCGGAGATTAGAGCAGAAAAACTCCGTAACGACGAAGAAAGGTTTCGCCGAAGCAAGTGCCTTAGTTCTTTTTCATATTATTGGTATTATTATATTAAAATTATATAATAATAATAATAAGCACACTTGCTTTTTATTTACGATTTTTCTTTTTCATTTTAACTCTCAACCCAATTCGATTCTTTTTTCGGCCCAACCCCGGAAGAGGAGGGGCTATATGGGGCATCTATCTACGGGGGCCCGCACTTTATTATAGGGTTCGGGGGGGGGGAAGGACGAACTTCATTCGGTAGCAGCGGGGTATCGATAAGGGTTGGATGCGAACCCCTCCCATGAGAAAGAAAGGAGCCTAGCGGCCTTTTTTTTCTGTTTATTCCTGATCGAACTCCCTCCCTGTCATCGTATCTTGTGTCAGAATCGCTTTCAGGCTTCTTATCGCTTTCCCATCAGTGGCTGTTTTGTCTCCCGTCCCTACCGATAGTAACTGATCAACCTACTGTTGGGGTTCAAGAGCATATCTTTTTCCATTATTGGTATCTTTCTATCTCGGAGTGGACTAAGGCATCAATCTGAACTCCAAGCCCTATCGCTTGGGAATAAATGCTTCCCTAGCTGCTTGCCGGAGAAAAACGAAGCCTTAGAAATTTTGAATTCATCCCTCCAAGCGGATAAAGGCTTAAACCTATTCATCTATCCTATCCCTCACTTTACTCTTCTCGGAAAAGGTTATCGTTCCCATGAATCTTGATCTGCCTCCTGGCATTGATAGCGATTGATCGAATTCCAACTCTGGTTGGAGAAGCTTTTCTGTTTTCCTTATCTCTCGTGTCTTTGAACTGCCATGAAAAAAATTAGAAATACGTATATCTGGTACTAAATAAACCGCCTTCGCGGGCCCCGACCGATGGTCGTTCCTAGGCCCAGTCAACCACTTATGATGACTTCGCCCTTACCTACCAGTGCTGGAGCCTCTCCTGCCGATGTCACCACTGGTTCAGGTACTTTCACCAGTACTTCAGCCAGCACCTAGCTATGCCCATGTCGTAGCTTCTGCGGCTACGAGAAACGTCCTCCCCCCGGCTATGGAAAAGGATCTGTTATTGTCCATGCCCTAGCCGTTGCTTTCGCTGGATCAATGGGATCCCAATCTCGATTTCCTAGGTATGCTTGCCCTGTTCAGAAACTGAAGCTACTTTTTCTCTTTCACTACACCAAACCCACGAACTTTCACCCAAACGCATACAGTTGATTCCACAGGTACCACGGGCACGCTACTAATTGCCTGTTGGACTTTGCAAAACTTATTTCCTTACCTACAGGAGGAAGGAAAAAATAACTTAGCTGGTTTTTTTGTCGACAATCGGAACCTGAGAATATTCAAGGACCCGTTACCGGGCAGGGTAAAACCAACAGCACAGAGGCTCTGCAGCAACAGGAGCTACAAAGACGATTGTAGAAAGATACCAGGATTATACTCAAACAATAGCAGCGGTACTCTCCGAAGTAAGCCCTGAAAATAAAGGTGCTACACTAATTGTAGTAACCAGAACAGGGCCTCTCGGCCCCAGATGCTATGGAACACCTTTCCTTCCTTGCCAAGGGCAGCTGCTCGACCAAGCAAATAATTACCACCCTAAAGCGTAGCCACTCACCTGGGAAAAATTCCTGCTCAGATCTCAATCCTAGACTTTTTCTCTTCTACGCCGTCCTTAGGCAAGCTCGGTTGTCAAGGGAAAGGCTCCAGGATTACAAGCCATGATCTAAAAAGTGATTGCCCCCCCAACCCTTTTACAGTTCCAGAAGCAGAGGGAGCAGCTTCAGTAGCTCCTTTTCTCTAACCCGCAGGAGTTCCGGTGGAGGGTGAAGACCCGGATAGAGAGGGACCTATTGCATTTAAGTCGGCCCAGTGCTTTATAACAGGAAGAGCAGCAAAGCAATAAAAAGCGCGGACTTGAAGAGCCGAAACCAGCAACTCCTAAAAGCAGCAGTTCTCTTATATACGAGACCACTGGGAATTGGATGCTTCTCCTCCACCTTCTTCGAGAATAGCCAATGAGTGCACAAGAGCTGATAGGCCAAGAGTTTATTCAATTTAAGCGCTTACTGTAACAAGAAGACCGGTTACGAAAACACTAGCAAGGGAAACTGCAGGAGTTCCTACTCGTACTCATACTAAAGCACCCGATACGATCAGATCTGCAGGGGTTTCTTTCACACTGACATAAAAAATCACAGCTGATACGATCACACCAACAATTAATAGAAAACGACGCCCTGTATTAAGTATTAGGCGCTAAGAACTTGCTCGAAGAAAGCCCTACTAGGGTATTTTTTCTATTTTTGTTGCCTACCTCGGATGCTTCTAATTCACATATTCTTTATGTCCCATGAGAGACAATGGATCTCTATAATCGAAATCGGCTCATGATCGGCCTATGCTCTTGGGGAAGTGAGCAGAAGACTGAAAAGCTCGACCAGCGTACGAGTAAGGGAATCGATGAAAGCAAGATCTACTACCTGAAGCGTAACATCAGCTCCCTCCTTCGGAGCCCTTATGCTATCCATCATTGAGAACAGGAGATCAGACCTTCTTTAGCCCATCACCCTTCTAGTTGACAACCCTGATGCTACCCTGAACCCTTATCTACGATCACTCCAGATGCTAGACAGATTCCTTCTCTTTCTCTCTACGGGATAGGATTGAATTTTATGGCTCGACCACCGGTAAAGTAAGACTATCAAGCTTTCCCACAGGGATAGGAGAAATAAGAAGGAAGGAGCTTACTAAGGGTGGGCGGAACGAGCTTTACTTACTAAAAGTGAAGGGCGTAGAGACCGCTTTAGGCTAGCTTATGGGTTACTTATGGGAGTGCTCTCTCAAGAATTAATCAGGAGTCGTTCGCACATAGCCTGTTTGTTTAGTTTGAACTTCCTGCTTGAGAACTCGTTAGTCGTTCGCTAAGCTTCCTGGGACGCTGGTTGAGCTAGTTTAATCTTCCTATCCCTTTGGTCTTGCTTTTCAGTCTTCCTCTCTTCTTCGAACCGAATTCATAACCAGTATAAGGAAGACCTGAAACTGGAGGACAAGCGGATGTTCAGTCTTTCCCCAGTGAGCTCGTCTCGTCTTAGGGAAGGGAATCTTTATTCACCAGGAACCACCACTGGATCAGGAGCAGGATCCCCTCTCCCCTATCTCTAAAGGGCGGGCAAACAAAAGAAAGAAAGCACACTCGTCAGCTATCCACCCTGCCCGTAAGCCATATCGATCTATTCATATAAAAAAAGAAAACATATATATCATCTTTCTATACGTTCGTTAACTTAACCAGTGGGGCTTCCCAACATCCAACAGAAGCGTTAGTTGATCGGTCTACTGAACCAGGCTTTTGAACTCGTCATTCCGGGCGCAGCACTCGATTGACCTTAGCTTATGGTCTAGGCCTCACATTCGTCTCCGGCATCTCCGTCTCTGTCTCCAACTTCCCTTCGAAAGTCAACACAACATAAGAACGAGTAAAACAAGATAATGAACCCCCTTCATTCTATGAACTTCTTTATTGAATTGAATGTTTGGTGTCAGAGCTCGTGAAGGAAGAGTCACTCGCCCGTAAACCATCATGACACAAGGGAACGGGAAGCGCAATAGCAACCCATAAGCTTTACTAATAGGGGCATTCCATTGATAACGATAGAAAGAGCGATCCACGGAGATGGTGGATCAGTTGGGGCTTCAGCCCTTTTAAGTAAGGGCCTCATCCAGATCCCTATCGAATCAGACCAAAAAAGGCATGAGTAGTGGGCCCTATGTTGAGTAAGGGGTTGAGGAAGGAAGGGAAGGTGGAAAGGCTGTTTGCCGGGGTTGGGACTCCACTTCTACTTCTTCGCCAGATATATCGCGATCTGCGACAGGCAGATCACTTCACCATTCGGCCCATCAAGAGAGTCATATCCTGCCACCAAAGCTATCAGGGTTTTCTCGCCTCCCTCATCCGAAGGCATCGTAACATATGTATCAACGATTCCATAAAAGGAGAGGAAATAGACTGATTAATGTCGCTTTCCTGACCCGGGCTTTCATCCTTTTCAGCCTATCAGGAAGAGCTAACCAGACTAATGACCGTGAGTGCGCTGCGCCTATTACCCTTCTCACTCGCGGCAACCTGGTCCATGAAATCTAGCCTTCGCCATTACAAGCCGGAATGATCTTGCCGTGCCGCTATTACCCTACACGAAGAGAGTAGATGTTAAAACCGAAATCAAGGTAATTAATGGGATACTCCATCGCTACTGATTACCGACGCCTGCCAAAGGACGAATGGACGGAAGCTCCACCCCTACTTACCTCAGAAACGTCTGAATGAAGCCTCTACGCCAGCTTAGCTGCCGGGCCTTGATTGCCGAAAAAAGATCCAGAGACTAAGGATAAAGCTACGGGAATGAAATTCAATATCAGGCGGTACTTACTGTGCTCTAAAGCGCACTGAAAACGCTTTTGAACAAGCTGAAAAGCCAAGCTAAACTGAAAAGAAGCTAGCCTTCCCCTCCCTACGCTTCTTTTGCCATCTAGCCTGCTTACTGAAGGCTCACCGCCCTTCTTTCGCGGTATACTTGAAATCTTTGTTGAGTAGCGCGCTATTGCTATAGCTTAGGGCTTCTATCGCGTTGTTATAGCGGCTCTTCTCGCTTGCGTGCTTTTGCTCCTCGCACTTTGTGTTGTTAAGGGCGCGCGAGGAGAAGTGTTTTGTGCGATAGTAGCATCTATAGTACTGTACTCCGTATGGAATGGAGCCATCGTCGCAGTTTAGTGTGGAGTGCCTGCAGCTCTTTGTGCTGCTCGGCGTGCGCGGTACTTTCCATCGTCCGTTCGCGGGAATGATCCCTCTGGAGTTGCCGGCTGCCTTCTCGTGTGCGTCGCGTAGTGGGAAGCTGTAGTGTTCTGCCAGTTTCGCGATAGCTCTTCTGGAGAGCGCAAGGACTTTAGCCTCTCTGTGCGCCCTAGTGGATACGATTCTCAGAAGTGACTGCTCTAGCCAATGCGCATGCGTGCCTTCTTTGATGCAATTAGGCTTCTCGCGTTGATCACATAGCTTCTTCTGTAGTGCGTGTACTCTGCGTGAAATCCTTTTATGCCCACCCGCCCTAATGTGCTGAAGTGGCTCATGATGATAGTCTTATGATCAGACTATTCCCAAGGAGCCTTACTGATCAAGCTATGGAATGGTACTTAACTCTCCCCAGGTATTCAATTCTATCTTTTGCCCTCCTTGTCGAAAAGTATTTAGAACGCTTCTCAGCTATCACAAAGAGGGAAATGTTGATTCAATCGACCTGGAAACACAACCCTGGTGAGAGCTTTTAATCATACCCGGCGAGGTTGAAGTCCTTTACCTCAAGAAACCATTTGACCCGTCAACTCCTCAAAATCTTTATTTCTAACCCAAAGAGGCTATTACCTATAACCCTTCCTGTCTATTTCGAGGAGGCGGGGTAAGAACTTGGAAGAGGCACAACTCTAAAAGGGTCATCTTCTAATTACTGACGGAAAAGGGAATGGAGAATCCAACTCTAGAATCCGGAATGGGAATGCAGTAGGAAATGGGGCGGGCCCAATCTTCCTATCAAACTAATCATATATGCCAAGCTTCTCTTAGCCCTATAGTCTTTCTCCTTCCCAAATTTTTCCAAATGATTCAAGACCTGAACTGAAAGAGACTCTACAAACAAAGCTTTCCGACTCGGCCTTGATAAGCTTGTATCCTTTGGATTATTGGGACCTAACGAACCAGGACAGCCTATACCGAAGGAGAAAAATTCATACCCTGCCGATTTCTAGGGCTTGCTTTGCTCGGATGTTATTGCCTTTGCCCCCACGCCAGCTTGCTCTCTCATCCCTCCCACCTTTGCCTATACCTATGCTTCTATTCTCTTCACTGGTTGATCGACGAGTCCACTGGCATCTGGAGCAGTATATGTAACTGAAAGGTATGCCACTAGACCAGGTGCTCGTTAAAAAGGCTACGAACCTTCTTATTAGTAAAGGGCTATAGCTTTGTTGGAATTGATTCTGATCGAGCTCTACCATTATTATAGGGGTATGGGATGCATCTAAATCCGCAAGTGGTCCATCCCGCATTCTTAGTTAGCCCATTCCCGAGTGGCTTTTGGCTATTTTTAGCTTTCCGCTGTCTTGTTCGGATTCGTACCTTCAGCCGTCACCCGAAAATGCTTTGATAAAGAAGTCCTGTGACCCTATCTTATCTTTCAATCTCATGAAATGCCGTTGTTGCATCGTCGGAGTAGAAGCAGACCATCCTTCGCTCATGGGTCAGTTATTGGCCTTCATAAAATGAGAAAAATAGATCGGATAGGATAACTCATTCCTTAAATTCCTTTTCTCAATGCCCTACTTGGGGGCCTTTATCGCGTCTTTAGTTACTTTTTTATGTGATAGTACCTAACAAAAATGTACATTCTTTTCTTTCCCTTAAGTTAAGGAAGCCGACTCTCGAAAAGAAAACCTTTTGATATGGACAAAAATGGCATCCTTGGGGCTACGCAATTGATGTTCAAACTCCCCCCAAGCTCCCCTCAGCGGATCGACTGAGCGCGCAAAATCACGCATTATAGCAGCCTATCTAATCTACTAGTGCTTTGCTTGAAAGAATTGTTACACATGCTCTGGGGAAAGCTATAGCCTTTAGTCCCTTTGTCGGAGTCTTTTCTAGGGCGTAAGGCTACAGAGGCGAGTACTATTTGAGTTGAGGTCAGCCAGTTTCCTTCCTGCGAGTGTAGACGTAGTTGATAGGGCAGGGCCTTCGTACCTTTTCTTGACAGTATCTGGACTTGAAAGTCAAGAATCCAGCTTATGATCTTCAAAAGACCAAGAGTTGTTCTTTCCCAAAGACCTGAAGATTTCAAGCTTTAAGGGCTGTCTTGACAGCTTTTAGCTTCTGAGTGATCCTGATATAGGGTTAATAGTTAGGGATTCCAACGAAATTACGCTTATATCTTCCAAGCTTCTTCAACGGTCTTCAAGAAAGAATTATGGCGGTCAACATGTTTTAGAAGCTTGCATGTTACTCTCCTCAACTATGTCGAGCCTTGCCTCATTTCCTGCTCTTGTAAACAAGAATGAGACTGATAGGATAAGCTTCACACTAAAAAAGTAAGTTCTCTCCGACAGCCAACGTTTAATCAGATAGAGCAGGATCCCCAAACGAAACTTGTGTGTCCAGAAATCGCTCCAAGCTTCATTTGCAAGAACTCTCTAAAGCTGACTCTTTCTTGTATTAGACCATGTTCAAACATAGCCCTTAGCAGAGCAGGTGTACCCTCCATATCAATCTTTTCTAAAGAAGTCTGAAACTCCTGAATTGTCCTAAAGGCCCCACCAGATCATGGATAAACCTAACCAAGATGAGCAGATATCCTACTCGTTTCCGGTTTCGTCCTAAACCCAATGCATCTTCTTCTTTTCTCTTCATTTTCTACGAAAACACTGATCGAACCAAATCCAAGAGACCCGGGAGATTCGGAGGTGAATGCTCTGAAAAGAAGAGATGACTAGGGTCCAGTACCATGCCCAGGGAGCTATGGGATACTCCATAATAGGCAGCCCAGAAGCTCGTAGCACGATCCCTATTTCTTTGAAAGCTCAGCCAATCCGAGAGTTTCTTCATAGAAGAAAAGAATCTTTCTATGGGAATAAAGAGAAAGGGAGGGTACTGATCACTAGCCGAATCTGCTACTGTAGGAAAGAAGATCTATGTGACCAAAATTTCCTGTGATTTGTTGATTCACATCGATAAAACCAGTTGTGTGCCACATATATGGCACGAATCCCGAGTGGATTCTTACCGAAAGGCATCCATCCAAGTCGCTGAGGGACTTAACTAGGAGTTCCCCTCTGGACCTGAGAGAAGAGAAGGAAAGTGATCCTACACAGATTCTCAATCAATATTCATTGAATGATGGTCCATTCCCTGGAAAATTAGGGTAAGCCAAAGGTTCCGTTCACGGATCAAGTAATTTAATATATGATCTTTCTTATTCCGCTAAACCGCATACGATATCAATGAAGGCTAGGAAAAGGAAGAGGGATCTTTCAGAGTGGAAGGAGATTTGGAGGAAATGGGAGCTTGATTACACAATCCACCAACGTCTGATCAGGGGTTTTCTTACTTGTGAAAGGTTTGTTGTCTAATCTTGTGATCTCCATAGTGGAGCTTGCCAGCCTTCACCGGTGGACGTAGGTCTACTGACTGACTCAGACCAGTATGGTTGGTCTTCTTGTGTTTTCTTTGCCTCACTAAACTAGGAAATAAGCGCTCTAACAAAGCAAAAGAAGGATGCCCTAAGCGTCGAGGAACATGTACCTTGGTCTATGTAAAGATGGCTTCCAGGATACCAATTAGCATCTTTATTAGCAATAAGTTTTTTCTTTAAGTAATTTTGATCGCCCATTGCATTTGAAAACATCCTCATGTGGGATTCCTTATCTGGTCTCCTTTTCGTTTGATCTAGAGCATTTCTCGGGGTAGTTTTGGATCTCAAAGAGAGAAATGGTATATCTCTGGAGACAGCCTTTGGGGTATTACTTGATTGACCGACTATGCTTAATAAGCAGGCTCGTTAGGAAGAGTAGGCACCTTGGTTACCGTCAATTCTTGGAATCACATTATTTCAAGAGTCATAAAATGCCCGTGGAAAGAGAGTCACATTCCCTTATGTTTTCGGTGAAAGGCAATCTTACCTATTAATATAGTCCTTGCGAAGCTCGATAGCCTAAGAATGCGAGGTTGAGCGTTAGCGAAGAAGCGAGCGACAGCGAAGAAGGCTGGATCAGGATCTTGAGAATGTGGGATCGATAAATCTTGCAAACCAGGATCAGAAAAGCTTGTTCAACAGATCTTTCCAATTCTGGTTTTCATGGATCCAAGTACTTTCGGAGCCTCTTTTTCACTCACTCCCGGTTAATTAAGCTGTGCGAGAAAGATGAATAGTCAATCTATGCCACTAGCTCCAGTCTCACAGCTTATTCCGCCTACACCTTCTTTGCCGAAAGCCCTTCTTCTCATTCATGTAGAGTCAAGACCAGTGACTGCTCTTGCTAATACTTAGGACTGGGAATTGGCAGTTGCTTTAGCCTAAGAGCCAACCTAGCTAAGGCAATATCCAAAAGTAAAGTAGGGGCAACTATTACAGAGGAAGAATAAGAGGGAGACAACTATGTAAGGCTTAGACCTTGCGTATACTCCTTGTCCTTTGGGGTAGCTTTCTCTTCAAGCACTACTTGTAGCTACCTATCCCTACAACTACTAAACGCTATGAAAGTGGATGTATAGGCCTCCTATCCCATACCCAAGAGCATCCTAGTGGGCCGGCGGTGAAGCAGTCTCATTTTGTTCATTGCGAGGTTAAGAAAGGGAGAAAATGAATCCGCGGAGAAGGGCCATAAGCAGGTCTTCTGTCTGTTCGATACTATTAGTCACTGGCGACTGTCCTTTCCTTATAACTTACAAGCGAGAAAAGCCCTTCTAGAAAGGCTGAGGCTAAATGGACTATTCTCCCTCCGGGATAGGAGATTCTCGTGGATTTCTGCCATTTTGGCAGATCCATGTCTCCCCTCTAAAATATCGGCTAGCCTTTCGGCTTCCCCTCCGACTTCTATAGCCTTTGAAAGCAGTCAAGAAGAAGGTAAACCTCTAAGTAATCTACTGCCCTAACTAAACCACCAAGAGCGGATAAGGCTAAAACAAGGGTGGATACTCTGCATCCACTCCTGGGAAAAAGCATGCTTAGGGCGCTGACTCCTATACCTTCAATAGCAGATTCAATAGCAAAGAAAAGAAGCAAAGCCCGCTACCACGAAGACTAATCTTGATGATGGCACTCGGTTTCCTAACTCATTTACTTTACCTGAAGCCTGGTCTTTATCGGTGTGTACCTGAGTTGAGTAATTTTTGCCTTTTTGTTGGTAAGGGAAGGTTACCAATCTTTGTATCGTAAGTAAGGTTAGTGGCAGCGTATGAAGGTGAGCCTGCCCTACGGAAGGAAGGCAGCCTTAAGTTTAGACTGCAAGTGAGCAACCAATCCCGCCCTAGTAAAAGCAGGGTGTCAAGAGCGCCTACCCTGCCCGAGGGTGCAAGTCCGTTATCAATCTCCCTGCTTCACCTCATTGTTACGCTTGCCGTCTGGTTCCTTGCATCAGGGGTATCGGGATCGTGTGCATGGATGAGAGTCCCTCATAGAGCGTGAAGGTCAATTAGTTCTCAATGCCTTATTCATCCCTTTCTTTAAGTACCGGCTTGGATTATACCAAAAATCGTGCATCAAAGACCCGATCTCTTTTTGTTTTTGTAATTCCTGAGTGGCTGCTGTACCGTGTCCCGAGAATGGCAGGTGGACTTGCCAGTGTACCGGAGGCAGCTTCACTGGCTTACCCTTACCCGAATGCTTTCCGCTTTCACTGAGATTGGGCTTTGAAGGCATCTTTTCGCTGTGTAGCAGCGGGGTGAATCTTAGTTGAAAGCCTATTCGCTAACATCCTCATCTGGGTCAAATATCCGATTTTAGGAGAGAGTGGTACCGTACTGGCTTGAATTCCTCACTCATAAAATAGTAGTTGGATAGGCCTTTAAAGGATAGCCAACTGAGTAGCCGTTTAAAGATGATTTCTTCGACCGATATGCCTCTTTCCAGATATGAACCAGCTTCGAAAAAGAATGGAAAAGCAAGTGAACCTCGCGTCTAGCTGTCGATTGGACTGATTTCCCAATGGTCTATTCATCACTGTCGTACCCACCTGCTTCAGTCGGTGTATCGGAAAGATCTTTCGGGGTTAATCCATGCTGGTTAGCATCGCAGAAAGACCGAACTAAAAAAGATAAGCTCATTGATTATGTATGCTATATTGGATTCTCTACCCTACCTGGATACCCAAACTCGCTCTTGCCCCCCTTTCTTCTAATAAGGGCGTTAGCGCACTTTTTAGAAGAAAGTGTCTTCTTTATTATTATTAATAGGGTTGGAGGATTGATCACTGGAAAAGAAAGGACTCCCCTGCTACTAGGCAGGCTGGCTCTTTAGAAGGTATATTAGATCGGCGAGGAATACTTAGTAGATTATAAATACTTCTTTCATTGGCCTACTTGATGGATGGATTGCCCCTTTCTTCTTTCCACTTTCTTTCACTGACTTGCTACCTCCGCTTGACAAATCCTTGTTCCAATCATACCATAAATAGACATCTTTCTCTTTAGAGGGAGGTTTTTGGTCTATTTTGGTCTCATTCAAGTCAACATTACATTATATATATATATACACCATACATATCACATTCATACGGTATTGGGGTGATCATGGACTTTAGATTGATTCAACTTAAATGGCTCAAGTTTTCAAGCTGCCCCTCTTTCTTCAACCTGAAAAGAGCTAATCTTAGCCTTAGCCTGCCTCTTCTCTTATCCTTCTAGGCGAGGAGGGACATTTCTAAATCAAATAGTAAAACGTTCTAAAAACTAGTCGAACTACTGGCTTCTTCCGTTCTCCAGCCTGGTTTGACCCACTTCCTTAGCTACCGAGCTCCGTCGGTCCTATTTAGAACTATGAAACCGAAGCCCCTTTCTTCCGAGTTCCGAGACCAAACTCCCTTATATTCTTATAATTCTAGTTATAGCTATAGCCAAACCTCGGGTGATAAATTATCCCTGCCCTTAGCCTTCTAGCTATAAAGGCTTCAAGCCAACTTCTTCTAAGGAAGATTTTCGTTTCACGTAATGCCACCCGTGGAAAGAAAGTCTTCAGAGTCAGCAGAAAAGTGGACAAATGCTGCTAGTCTTTTCGACGAATCACGAATAAGCGCTGTTAGGATTTTAGGAGTAGCATTAAAAGGAGCAGGAAGAGCTGGAGACTAATTATTGGACAGAAGAGAAGGGTACTTGGAAGGAAGGCGAGCAAGCCGGTACAGATACCTCCGGTTTCAGAGCTGGCACCGGAGAAAGCAGCCAAGCAGCAAGGCCCACCAGCAAGAGAAAGGACAGTGAATAAAGAAAGTAGAAGTGCAGTTACTAAATACTAAATAAAGTACTGTTCTTGAAGTATCAGAGCTGAGCTGAGCAGTAGCATCGGAGCTAGCTTGGCAAGAGATGAGTCATCATTATCTGAGTCAAGCGAGAGCGTCTTTCTTCTTCTCGAGTGAAGTAGCTTACTATTGCCCTAGTCTCAAATAGGGCGCAAGGGCCTAGAAGACTATGCTTAGTGCGCGCTAGCCTCTATGCCTTTGCTTTGTGCTAATGCCCTTATGTTTGCGCTGTGTGCTCTGTGAGTTCTAGCTAGGAAGCAAGCGTAGCAAAGGAGCATGAGTGTTAGCGCGCTAATGCCTATTTAGCTGTGCTGTTTGCTTCTCCTCTTTCCACTTCCCATTCCCTTCCTCGCTAGCTGTAGTTGACTGTAGAAGGAGTTTTCTCCCTAAGAGCTACTTCTTACTCTTTCCTTTCAATCGTAATATGTTTTGTCCTTAGCGGCCTCTATCTTTTCCTATCCTATATCCTAGATGAGTGACTCTGGAGTTTAGCCTTCTAGTGAATGCCTGAGAAGGGGGGCTCTCGTGCTTCACTGGATAGAAGCACCAGTCTACCGCTTTCAATGTAGCGAGACTTTGCCGATTGAGAATATACTTTGAATAGATAGTAACAAGAAGGCATTTTGACTCTATTTCTAGTGGGGCTTGGAAGAAAGCAGAATATCTTTCGGTTTACCAGATGGTTAGTGGGCGGTGTAGTTTAATTTACAGTTCCAGGGTATATGAATCATCTTAAACAGAAGCAAAGTCCCTCTCATGGGTAGTAAGTAGGCTGAAAGCCATTAAAGGAGGGGAAGTGGGTATAGAACTAGAATCAAGAGAAAGTGGTTTTACCACTTCATTCAGTTAAGTTTACAGGTCTAGCTCAAATCTATAAGCCTAATTGGCATGGCCTTGTCCCACGGGATTCAACAACTCTATCTACAGTACTAAGAAATGGCGAACCCTCACAAGAGCTATGTGAAGTCTCACTGGTTAACTTCCTGGTTTTCCATATGGGTATATATTAAGGTATCTCAATTAACTTATTGTTAAGCATACCGGCGTCTGCACGGGAGCTGATTTGCCGATGGAAGACTGCTGCTCTGTCTGCCATCGAGTTATCGGTTTCACAATAGCATTTCTCTTTGCAGGTCATTCAATATCTGGTTCGAAAGGACCTGGGAGGGCAAATTGAGTCTCAAATGGGCATCTGATACATGGGGGCTCCACCACTATTCCTTCTGGGTAACTGAGAAATGTTACCTCATTCGACTCACCATCTCTTTCATCTTTGGTCTTCGCTCAGGTAGGTCTTCCCTTTCTCAAGCACACACTAAGAGCACAGCTTTATCCCAACAATCAATCTTTAGAAAGATGGAAGGTGTCGGCACTAATATTCATAAAAAAATATTAATTAACTAAGAAGCATTCAAATATGAACCTTAAAATAGGAATTTCCAAACTCTGTTAGAAAGCACCCACTTAATTCAACCATAAGGGCATTAAGACAAGACAGCTTCCTTCTCTCAAAAGAAAGCCTGACCTAAACCCTTAGGAGAAATTAGTGTTATGCACTGAACACTCAACCTCTCTTCAGAATTCATGTTGTAAAGTAAATAAATTAGTATGAAAAATCCGCATTAGCAACTTCAACTAGAGAATCCAAATCTCCGTTCGCCGAATCTGAATCCGCAGTCCCATCCGACGAAGAGAATACACGCAGTCCATACTAATACCCTTTTTTGCAGCAAAGTCATAGTGCAGTCTATGCAAGTAAGACGTGACTTCTCTGATGAAATAGATTATTTTATTTAAATTAAATAAGGAGATATCCATATCAGATTCACTTTGAAAAGTTAGTGATCAACCGTGAGGAGTGGACGAAGACGAAGAACTTCTATTCTCTTTCCCATTCAAAAAGACTTTTCGATCCTAAGAAAAGGGATTCTCGGACAGTCGACCTTGCGCCCCAGACCAAACCCTTGACCTCAAAGCGTCCGGAGCCTGCTTGTCTCTACAAGCGGTGGACATGCAACTCCGGGAAGAATTTGATACTTTGACTTTGGACAATAGCGAGTGGGAGCCCCTAGGCAGCTTAACTAGAATGCCCCTGGTAAAGTAAAGCCGGTATGTGTATCAGTCCAACCATACCCGAGTATCCTTTCTAGGAGGATAAGTAATCCGCCTTTTCATCCTTCCTCATTATCATTCTACGATGGAAGGACGGGATGATCCTCGGATAACCCGACCTATTGAGGGAGACGGGGACTGGGAGTAGAGAGTGCGGGGTTTTGTCACCACCATATGCTCTCTGCAGGCTACTCGAACACTGATAAAGCGCAGTGAAGAACAGACCCGACTTCCTCACCAATCGTACCGTTGTTCTGGCGAACAGGTACGCTCCTAAACACAGCTTTCCTTCTTCTTTCGGAAAGAGGAAGAGGCCTTGGTCGATAGAATGACCTATCTCTTTCTGATTCCACCCTTCGTGGCACTCAGAGATGAATCTGCCTTTTGCTTTTGAGATAGCCGTTCAAGAAGAAAGACAGCGGGAGATTGGGGCATAGACCGGAAGGAAAGAAATTGATTTCCCTGGCTTATCCTATTCATTCAACTTATTATCTGGCGGATTCGGGCTTAGAGGAACTTCTCTAACACGAAAAGACCACATAAGGGATGGGGCTCGATGTCTACTCGGCATTCATATCTTTCTACAAACTTTCCATGAGGTCTATTTGCCACATTCATTATTGATTAACCTTTTCATAAGGGGTTCCCTCATTCACTGATTGGCGATAAGAGCTCGAAGCCTGAAAGCAAGCACGAAGCAAACAAAGGAAAATCGGCTGTTCTTGACTGAAGAAGAAAATAAACACAATCTATAGGACTTCCATTCCAGACTGAAACTTTCCTTTGGAAAAGAAAGGCTGTCGTCGGGGCATACTATCTAAGGTACTCCCCCTGTTCAGTCCGCTTACTCAAATAGGGGGGAATAAATGGTATACGGAAGAAAGAAAGCTTTCGTTGATCTCGAAATAGAAGTCGTGTGAATGGATTGGTTGTTTTTGGTGCGCTAGTATCATAGTGTAAATGCAGCTTCATCCTTTTCTCTACCCACTACAGGTGGCGTGAAGGAACATGTCCCTGTACCAATAAACATTCTTTAATTAGCTTGCGTAGAGCTGCTTTCTTCAAAGTTACACTATCTTTCTAGATAATAGTTGGGAGTTCTCAAAAAGCATGAACTTATGGGGCTAGGCTATTAGTTGTTTTGGTTCTTTCTGCTTGGTAGATGAACTCAGTGTCGTGCTTTAGCCGAGCCGTTTCAGTAGGTTCCACAATTGAGCTATTAGGTGATGCCTCCCTCCAACTCCTAAGTAAGGGGGAGTTCCGCACAAGAGAAGAGGCACATAAAACCTTACCAAGTACTGATCGATGCCAAGTCGAAGAAAAATTATACCGCTATTCCTGGTGTAATTCTTCTATCTGGTAAGTTTCGAGCTTCTTTAACAAGAGATAAATGCTTCTGAAAGCTATCGTAATTCCGTTTTCGCAATCCCTCTCTCCTTTCAGTGATCTCATACCTCTTCGCTTAGCTCGAGTGATTTCATACCTGCGGGAGACTATCCCCTTCCTTCTTCTTATAACGCGAGTGACCCATATCTATAGCCAACAAGGGCTTTCCTCACAGCTTCACAAGTAAGTTCCCCCTTTTCTAGAGCAGCTAGCACACCAATTCCAACAATCCCGTCTATTGCTCCTTCTCCCGTCCTTCTTACTGCTACGTGGGAAGAGCTTTTTTTCAATTCATTTCGATAAGAGCCAAAGGAGTCTTCCTCTCTAGTAGCCCTTCCGACAACAGATTCAATTGCAGCAGTTACTCTAACAGCGGCAATCGCCCATGGTTCTGCCCTACTATATTCATTATGACCCAAGGCTCACTCCCTGCCCTAAGCTAAGCCCTACGGTTCCTTCGCTTCCCGCCGTTAAGAGTTCTGGCTTCTAGGGCAATAAGAGTTAAGGACAGTAGTTAGCAATCCCGGTATTCAAAAGGAAGAAGCAAGAATTGACATTTCCTCCTCGGCAAGTAGAGTTACCTCAGCCAGCCAGCTAACTTCCTAATCATTTCGTAGTCGGCGATTGTGAAAAAGATAAGAGCGGAGCTCCTCAAAGGTTTTTTTCTTCGCTTACGCGCGGTTCATCTGGTGCATATTCTTTAGTTGGGTGGGAGCTTTCCCCCATCTTGGCTAGACAGGTTTATAGGCCGATCTTCTTACTTCTCTTCGCATCTCGAAAGACGCAAAAGATCTGTTATTAGCTTATTCAAGCAGTCGAAGGTCCTTAATCTTTTTTTCCTACTTGCCTTTTTCCTTACAGCCTATATAGACTGAGGGCATTCTCGCAGCTACTTCTTGCAAACAGCCTTTTTGTCCTAACTGCGCATTTGAAGCTTCTTCTATCAAAGAGCTTGGGCATCTTTCGATGAGTAGGTCCGGAAAGAGACTGAAGGCATCCCTATGTGGTTAACATTTCCCTGAGATTGAGATGCCCAGCCTTTATAGACAAGTAATCCATCCCGCCATTCCTTATTGCGCACTTTCAGTGTGAATAAGAAGAAGAGCAATCTCTAGTTTCGAATCTAGTCTCGGCATCAATCCCAAAGGCCTCTAGTCCCAGAAAAATACTTCAAAGAAGTAGCTCGTGGAACTGAGTTCCGCTAACCGCTTCTTGCTAACAAAGCTGTCCAATTCAATGAATGTGTTTACGTCCTCTCTTCTTAGTCTACGATTATCCCTGCTCTTCCTCAGATGTGGATATCTTTACCTGGTCGAAAGTAGAAATGTGTGATTGGCTTCGTCCCGGTAATTCCTTCCCCTCAAGAAATAGCAGTAGACCGTATTGTATTCAATAGTTGCCGAAGAGGCCAGGCCTTCCTCACAGCGCATTCTCCGCCATTGATTCTAGCACACCGGAAACCCTCACAGTAAGTAAGAGTGGATAGGCTTACACCGGTTAATTGAAGCTTTGGTAGATGATGGATGACCGAATCAGGGAAAAGTGTGGCCCATTCATCGCTCGCCAAGGCCCTATCCAACCTTGCCAGTCTAGTCCCCCTTCTCCAAGTAGAATTTGTGCCTACATAGCCCAAATCGATTAAGCCCTTCATCTGCACGAAGTTTTGAAAAGAAGAAGAGGAAGGCCTAGTACCTCGGGCTCCACCTTTCCTGTCCTCAGAAGTTATAGTAGCATTCCAATCTCCAGCTAGGAGCCATGGAAGGGACATGTTCATCATGATGGCTGAAAGGTCTTGCCAGAAGAATTTCCTTTCAGTGGGCTTTGGGCTCCGCCGAGAAGAAGAAGCGATTCTCTCTACTATGATAATCAATGGTTGAGTGGAGAAATGGACGGTGATTGATCAGGATTTCCACCTCGACCTTGTCTGACCAGAGAAGGCAAATGCCGCCGGAGAAGCCATTGGCCTCAATTCTATGAGAGCAGAGGGGAGGCCAATCCGGATAATTGTCTTGTCAGCTTGCTTACCCGATATGCGTGGCTCGAGAAGAAGGACAATATCAATCAACTAATCCATCACGAAGGACAGGAATGAATGAAGCTGCACCTTGGCAGTTCCAGACCAAGAGAGACATATTCATGAGAGAGAGGGGGATTTCCTTTAGCACAACCAATTGTTAGCGCAAGGAAAGAAAGGCTTTTAACTAGCCTAGCAGCCTTCAAGACTCCCGATGAACCTCAAAGCACTTCGTACCTCGATGCGCTTAGCTCTTCTTTTATATTTACCTTGCCTTCTACTTACCGCTTCCGGAAGTTCTTCCATCCATCCCTTCCCAACAGCGAACCGAAGCACCTAACCGTCAGTCTCAGTCTGAGCTCTCTGGCAGCATTTCCCGGCCTACTAGAGCATAGGAATGAGGGACGGAATCCTATTCCACTGCTTAGCCTATAGCTTCTAACGGATAAGATTATATAGTAATCTCATCCCAGAGTGTTGAAATAGATTAAATGGAAAGATCAATTCTTACTTCCTGGCCTTCGTTAAATCCCATCCTGTGATTGATCAGCAAGGGATGATATTCTGATTCCTTCCGGAAATCTGTCTTTATATGATTTGTTACCAAGCCCTACTGAGTGAAATATTTTTAGGTATCCTATTCCCCGTGGGATGTTAGGGACGAAGTCTCAGCCGTTGAATAGCCTATAAGCACAAGAACGAAATCTAGCAATTGAGCTTTGACAGCCTCAGATCTTATTAACTATTGCTGTATATTTACCGTGGAATCTATTCCCAGGCGCGTTAGAGAGTAAATGCAGTAGGCTATTACAGCCTCGAAGCGGATAAAAAGGATCATCGAACAACAACAAATAACCCTAGGGCTCGGAAAGTACGGCAAAAAGAAGTTTATGTCTTGTTTCCGGCTTCTAAATATCAGTACGGGAATGCAACAAAATCGAAAGAATCTTCCTGGCCCCTAAGACTTCAAAGGCTTAGCTTACTATCAGCAGTTCCCGAGGAGCTGAGAAGATAGGATCCTAAGGCGGCTTTTCTTGCGCCTACAAGATCTGTCTCAGGTAGAGTGCTTTCGTATTAGAATACTACGCAGTTTTCTCCGTCTCTGCTCATTCAAAGACGGGCCTGTAACAAACACACTAATCGACTAGAGCTTATACCGCTTCCCGGACCTAGTGGAATGGATTCCCAGGCTTGCAATAGAAATAGTAAGAAAGATCCCCGCCTCGTCCCATTGAGGAAGTTACCACTGAGAGGGTAAGCTCCTATTTCGCAGTTAGCAGCTTAGTCCACTAGTGTGCCAACCAATAGGATGCTTTCTAGCAACTCTCCGCTCTCTTCTATGTAATTTTAGACTTTGCCTAACTGCGGAAAGCTTGCTTACTTTTTATATGATATTTCGCCTAAAGCCACTAAGTCATCCTCTTTCTTCTTACGTAGTGAGGTGCCCAATGCGAATGACTTAACTACAGCTTCTGCCTTCTCTCCGACTGAAGACATTAAATTACGTATTCTGAGAGATCAATCCGATAGTCGCTACTCAATACGAAGGAATTTCTCGATTGACTTCTTCACAGAAGGAAATTCTTGATCAATTGGATATCGACAGATTCCGTAAGTCTTCCATATACCTTTAGTCTTTATTTACTTCGTCATGTCGCAGTTCTACCTTACTATTGCTATTTATGATTTACCGACTTCTACAACTATCGAACTAAACACTGCCGACTAAGACACTTCTATTGATTGAATTAGGTATTTCTATTATTCTTTACTTACACTTCAGTCCGGTTCAATAGCACGGAATTCTCTCTGCTCTGTTTCAGTTACTGTTTCCGGTTCAAGACCTCAGAATCCTCTAGCCTCAGTGAATTTAGTCCGTTTCGTAATAACGAATTCATAATAGAACTTTACCACATCCGGTGAAAAAGCGCGGAGTCTCTGAACTCAAATCTTTCCGAAGATTATTAGTTAGATAAGTGGCAAGTTTCTATTTCCTTTTTAATCTTGGTGCATCTAATTTTGAGGTAGAAATGGCAGTTAGGAATTGATCATTCAAATATAGGGCCTTCAAAGGCCGCTTCTCGTTCATAAATATCTTCCTAGATGGTACGCTCTTTCCATATGAAAAGATGCTAAAGGACTTTTAGATGCTGACAACATCCTCCATGCGTGTAACCATTCCTTGTCAAAAATAGACGGGTTTTAGCATCAGGGATTTGGAATTGAAGCAGGCGCTCTGTCTGCGCTTACCGATTAACTTCGGTTGCCATCAAGTCCTTAGTTTGAAGTGAACAGTAAGCTCATCATAGCGGGGGGCTTACTGCACGACACTCTATCAGACAAAGTGCTAAGGATATGAAAGAATTAGTGACAACAGAGGCTGCTGTCTTTAGTCCTTTAATTCAGTGATAGCTTAGAGTCCTTTGTGAAAGGTAGCAATCAAAGATGCCGCTTCTTTCTTTACCCGTAGCTGCTGAAGAAGACCAGTACGGGGGCTATTGATTGCAAATAGGGCGCTTTACTATACCCGTAGTAACTGCTGAGACCAGTGCGGGGCCCCCACAAGGTGCTCTTTGTTTTCCGTAGCTAAGCGGCAATCCCGCTAGTGCGGCCGATATTCGTGTAACCGGTGAGACCTAATCCTTTCCTAATTCTTTCATTTTAAACGCCCGCCGCCATATAGTCTGGTACGCAAATGAGTGGCGGGACGAGGGTAAGCCAGTGTCCCCGGAGGGCAAGAGTGAGAGAGAGAGACCGGAGGGCGAGGGGGCGGAGAGCGGGGGTTAGGATTACAAAGTCAGAAGCCGGAAAGGCTGAGCTAGTCGTCTAGGGTGCAGCGGAAAGCTAGATCTCTTCTTTCCTTCGCATTGGGGACTGAACTCGTCCCAGAGGGAAGTCTAGTGTGTTCTCTCTTTAATCCCTTCTTAGTCCCAGGGCGGGAACTGAAGGACGAAGTCCGCAGTCTAATTATAAGTTAGATGCTTTCGACTCTGCTGTCCCGCTCTATGAACAGTAACTCCAAACTAAAAAGAGTTGGGTGCAGTCTATCAGGGGTGAATAAGAAGAGCCCGAGGATCCTATTGATATTCCAATCTCTCCATAGTGGAGAGTGCAGGCTTCTCCGCATCCCGACTCCTTTAGTTATGAAATTACGTAGATAGAGCAGTAGGCTCTTTCTTCCCGCCCATGATATTCTAATTCCTGGTGAAGAACGTCCAATTCCAGCCTCAGGAGCTCTAGTGGATTGAAATCTTTCTATTCCGTACTGAAGGCTTTAGGGAGGCAGAAGCAGGAGGGGAAAACAGATACTTTATTCTTTCTTACTTGCTTGCCTAGTTGCTTGCATTTCATCCGGGGGACTAGTAACTGCTTTAAGGTCATTGGGAATTTCATCCCGGAAGAGAATCTGTTGGTGTTGGATCTGATTCGATTCAACGGCTGTGCCGCTCTCTTTGTAACTTTGTAAGAAGGCAGGGCGGGCCTAGTATGAAAAGAAAGACTTAAGTCCGCCTTACGTTCTTCTACTTCTACGGACGGGATCTTTACTATAAATAGAAAACGGCTGCTCTGTCTTTCCTCAAGGAGTGAAACAGAACGGGGACCTAGCGGCCAAAGTCTTTGATTTCTTTCTCTTCTTTCGGCCTAGCTGCCAATGCTTTGAACTTCATGTTAGGTGGAAGAGTCCTTGATTTCATACTTGCTTTATTCGAACTTACAACCTGTCCTACCGGATTAAGGGCTTTTAAAGAGCAATAAAGACTGAAACGAGGGGGAAGTCTGGGAACACATTCTAGATCTCTCTTTTCAGTCTCACTCAAATCAATGAATCAGATGAAAGAAACCATTCTTATCTTATGAGATTTCCGGCTTAGGATTCCTATCCTTGATTCATGCGAAATAGAATCCGATTGATCTGTTAGCAAAGGATCTTCTGCCTACTGCCTTTACTCTGGGATTGAAAAGAGTTAGCAAGTATAATCCTTCACGGCGTGTAACTAAACTAGTAACTGTCACCTCTTGCTGTCAGTCCTAACTCTCCAGTTCTAGGAGTGAAGTTATTTCCTGGCCTAGCAGATCTGAGGAAACAGGGGACATAGGCTTCAAGGAAGTCAATCAAGGACTTCTAATATGGCTTACGTACGGGCTCTAGTCAATGTTAATAAAGACATGAATCAGCTCCGGGAACAGAAAGTCAAAGTATAAGTTGCATTTCCTCCCGGGCTTGAAACTAAAGATAATGACTTAGATTCAGCCTTGATTGCTTCGGGCAACTAAATAGAAAGAGTTAACTCCGGCCGGCTCTATTCTATGTAATTTCCCCCGTCGGGTGAAGATCCGGTATTCGGAAGATCAGAGAGGAGAAGATTCGATGCTAGTCCTTTTCCTCTAGCAGCTAAGGGATCTTCTTACCTTTTATGGCTTTTCTTTACTCCCTAACTTCCGGGAGAAGAGGAGCGGGAATCGAATCCCAGGGTCTTGAAATAGATTAAAAGGGACTATGAAGTGATTCAACGGAATATGGATGAGAATCAATTGGTGTTGAAAGAGATTCCCTGGGTGTAGTAATAGAATTGGAGGGAATTTTAATAGAATATGGGGGAATCCCCTGTAACTCAATATCAATTAGCTTTCTAGCTTTCCTTCAATACTAGATCCCGTGTAACTTAGAAATCATACTACCAGCTGTATGGCCTGTACCTGCTAGCCAGTAGAGACCAGTAGGCTAAGTAATTCATAATAATACTACGTATCCTTTCTTTACCTGCTAGCCCGTAAAAAGGCTTTTGGGTAAGAGATTAGAAGGGTTTTGGACAAGGCAGCTTATCTTCCTCTAGCGGATAAAGTAGCTAAGCCCTAAGAAGCTAGATAGTTAGTTTATGGCTGAGGTTGCCATAGAGGAATCGAAGGCAGAGGTAGAGCTAAAAGACTTAAACGAAGCTAGCTCGGCGTCTAACTCAAACCTATAAATAGAAGACTGCTTGCTTTCAACTGCCTTTAGTCCCCGATCTGTAAAGTAAGGGCTTGAACACAAATCTCAATAGTTTTCTCAGCCTGATCTTCTGACTGACTTGACTTTAAAGCGGGCTTTCATAGATAGAGGAAGCTAAGGTAGGGCGTGTATTCTAATACTACTTGTTTTCTCCGATTAATCTTCTCAATCTCAATACTGATTTAAGGCTTTCGTAACACGATATCAATACTTATCTCTGGACGTGTAGTCTAACTCTAAATCAAAAACGGAATCTCCGATAGGAATAGATTCTTTCTTACTTCCGGAAGCAGGGTAAATGACAGACTTTCTTCCTTTAAGCCTTAGGGATCCAACTTCTGGGAATGAAACTGCTGCTGAGTCAGTATCTTCCCACAGAGAAGAGAGGGGACTAAAAACGGAATCTAAGGGTTTAGGAATGGATTAAAGGGGACTTGAGAGCAGAGGACCTTTCAGAGCCTACTTATATTCCTCTAAGGCATAAGGCAGAGGTCGAGGCTTATTGGTAGTTGTTTTGATCCAATTATACCGGGAAGAGGGCATTTAGGCCCCAAGTCCTTGATGTTTTGAGTGACTTAGACTGATTTTATCCTTTCGAACAGATCTCCGGCTTCTCAGTCTCAACACAGACATAGACTTCTATTCGATCTTTGCCTCTACAGGATTTCTCTTCTGGGTATTGGTCACGCAATATCTTCCTGGCTTGCAGCCTGATCTGTGGAAGCTGGGTTACGGTCGGTCTGGTAACTCAATCTAAAGTACTTATCTCCGACTTCAGACTTCTTAGTGTGAAAGCCTTCTAACTCTTTTCTGTCTTCTCAATCACAGCAGGACGGAAATGAATGCAACTAAAGAGAAATCTTCTTCCTTGCAGCCTGATCTCTTGAAGGAGGGGAAAAGTAGACACTTGATTCTTTCAATCAAACTTGCTTTCCCACCGGATCTGCAAAGTCAGGGCTTGTAACACATGCAAACTAGGAAACTCAGTACTTCGTGTATGAAAAGTACTACAAACACACTAACTCCTAAAGCCGTAAGTCTTCTATTTCGCCCGAGGGTTCTTTTCTTTCTTCTTCGTTTTAGGCCGGCTTTAATAAAAAGTTAGATCGAGGATGCTTTCTTCTTGCAGCTCATTCTTCCTCTGTTCTAGGACTGAAGTCCCCAATGGCTTTTGGAAGGTTCTTACCCGGTCTACGTAATGCTATAGGTTTCCGATAGAGAGTGATTTGCTGCTATCTAACTCCCTACTATTCTAACTTCTTGACTTAACAGATGCGGTAAGGGCTTTTTTACTTCCAAAGCTTTCAACTTCCTGCCTTGAGACTGAGTCTTCAATAGCCGGGTGTAGTAATGGATTCAATGGCTTAGCCCTCTAGCTGATCAAGCCTCATCTTCCTGGGGCTGTGCCTCCTCCATAACTAAATATCAATCGGATGCTTTTCTGGCTAAGGGTGCCTTATTTGTTGCTTTCTTCCTCTACCATATCTTAGGAAGCAGACGGGATTTGGATACTTTATTCAAATTCTAGAGGACTTCCTAGCCCTAGGGATCTAACTTCTGGGAATTATGTAAGCCTCTTCCTTGGGAATGAAACTGTAATGATTAGCTACTCAAGGAAAGAGATTCTTATCTATGTTACAACTGTGAATAAATTCTTATCTTTCATCCCGGGCTTGCCTGTCATAGCCTACTGAATTGACTCTGTCGGCTGAATCTAGGGTAGTTCAGACTGCACTCAACTAATGAGATGAGAATATGCGGTATAAGGCTTTGCCCCCTGTAAGACTGCCTACTAGATAGACCATTTCCTATCTTTTTAGAGGCTGCAGGGATTTCATACTTTGCTTCTTCTTACGAGATTTCGGCTGAGACCGTCTAACTCAATAGAATGAGCTCTTCAACTAAATCTCCGGTCGGGAAAGTAAAAAAATAAGACTTGCTGGCATTAAATGCCGGGGATTTTGAAGATATTCCCCAGGAATATAATAATGGGTTTGGGCGCCCGAGGCCCTTCTAACGCATTTTCTTTTCCTCATGTGGAGACCATATATGATTAAATCCCAGGCGGTTTGCCAGTAAAGACATCGAGGTAAGATGTAATTGTTGCTTTCCTTTCTAGATCCCCAGTAACAAACACAAACGAAATCAGACTTCAAGGCCTTGTGCGGCCAATGAATGTTAGGCGCGTAACTCCCTACTATTCTTACTGCCTGACTTTCCTTAGCAGAAGCTGGCGGGAGGGAAGATTAGATTAAGAGAATCCTTGGGTTTGCCCAAGGGTAGGGTTCTTTTCTTTCTTCTGAGTCCCGGTCGGGATTAACACTAAATCGAAGTAATCATAATGAATTCTAAGGCTTATGGGGACCTAGAGGAATTTATTCGGCTTCTCTGTCTTAGTCTATTGTCTATTCCGGACTTCTAACTTATCTGTTGCAGGACCAGAAATTAGTGGTACACTTTAGTGTGTCACTTCTTTAATACTGACTCCCTTCTTAGGCAGAAGTCAGGGATTGAGAAAAGGCATTAGTCAGACTTCCCCTGGCCCTACCTAACTTCCTCTTGAAGGCCATGGTAACTAAATCATAATCTAAAGACTGCTACTTCGTCAGTAAGGCCTGCGACTGGCTTTCCAGAGTTACCTTTTAGCCTAAGCATTCTTAGTAGCTTTTCTGCCCTGGATTGCAACTCTTTCAAAGGTCGTGCTTTCACCACAAGACAAAGACCTTCAAGGGAAATTTCTTACTACTGAATAGACTCCGGAGTTGATTCAATTACACTTCTTTTCTTTCGTCCGTCAGTTCCTAGGGTTAAAAGAGGTTAATCCCCTGGATGGGGATGAGCTCTATAGCTAGATGTTTAGTTCTATTGGGCCCGTTAGGCCTTTTTACGCCTTCTAAATAAGACTACACTTATCCCTTGACGTCTAAGTCTAAATAAAAAGGAGTTGAGAAAAGAAGAGGCTGTCAGAACCTACAAAGAGAAGAGGCGGGGAGAAGTTAGAAGCCAGCCCCTCCGTAGACAGAGATGCTATCGCATCAAGTAAGATTTAGTTACGAAAGCCTCTTTCTTGACTTCTTTTTGTATATCATCCCCGGAGAATTGGCATTGAGGAGCTTTAGCTTTCCTTTAAAACTAGATCGCCTTAAACTTTCAACTTCCACTTCCGCAGTGTGAATTAGTATAAATAGAACGAAGGACAAGCGTTTAACAGCAACTAACTACCTAACATCCCAGGGAATCTACATGTTGGGGAATAGTCAGACTTCTAGCATTCCCCCTCAAAAGAGCTCTTTCTTCCTCCATTAGCATAGTTCCAAAACAAAACCTCTATTGCTTGGATGAAGAGCTTGATGCCAAAGCAAAGCAATAGGAAATATGCAATACGAGACGATGGCCAGTATGAAGAGATTCAAAAAAGGATGCTTCCCCGAATGAGAGAAAGCTTTTTGATTTGTTTACTCAACTCGTCGTGGAATAAGCCCGAGCTACGAGCATCTAGAATAGCATAATGGCTATCTTTTATTTAGAGGCTTCAAACCAAGAGTCCAAGATTGAAACGACACCAAACGTGGAATAGCCGGGATAAGGGCTTTGGCTTTCTCTCTAATATGCCAGATGTCGGTGAAAGTAAGTAAATTGCACATGAATGCACAGAGTCGGGTCTTGTGCTAGAATCCGCTCTGAGAGGACGCTAGTAAGGAAGTACTCGCCTAGTAGGGGGCAACAAGCAACGGCCTTTAGAGAGAGGGGCGCGCTAGCGCTCTTGCCCCCCTTTCTTCTAATAAGGGCGTTAGCGCACTTTTTAGAAGAAAGTGTCTTCTTTACTATTAAAGGAGAGGAAAGTAGTCACTCGACTGTTAGGAAGCATGATAGCTCGACCTACAGTGAGAGGTAGGTGTAATGCTCATCCATAGGATGGTTCTCAGAGGTTGCCGTACTCTGGACCAGATAGCAGGTGATCTCCTCCAGTTAAGTTCATTGAGAGCTAGAGGCGGAGCGTAGAGGCACGGATTCTAAAGTAAAGACCAGACTGATTTTGATTTTTCCTTTGAAGTCTGATGACAAGGGAAGAGTAGAACCTCTTGATTGAATACAGAGATGGGAAAGAAGAAGTCGCATGAGCGCCCTTCTTCTTATTAGAGTCATTACCTTAACAACTCTTTTCCATGCGGAGCGTCGTAAGGTTTATAGTTCTCAGGTTCTTCCTCGTGTGCTCTATTCCACTCTACCTCGGGAAGATGAGCTTGCCGACTTTCAAGAGCTGAACTTAGCCCGAGGGAATGTAAGCAAACAAGGGGGCAGTTGGCTCGTAAGCGAACATTCTAAAATCATCGAGAAGGTCTAGTGTAGCGCCCAACTCTAAATCGGAAGAGAAGAGCGGACGGAACTGAAACCTATTTTATTCTTTTTTCATCCACCCAGCAAGAAAACTCCATAGCGTTAGCTATAGGCTTTCGCGCAGCTCTTTCCGTTGCGCGTTCCTTTCCTTTAATGAAATATCTCTTTCGCCCGCGAAATCAACAGGAAAGAGAACAGCGCATATTCCAACAAGACCAAGAACTCCTACTCGTACGAGAGCAGTAGCAACGGTAATGCCTCCAACACCGGTTATTCCCACAGCTTCTTCTATTCCTTGGTGGCCTGCAGCTCCTATTTGAACAAAACCCATTCTCGATGCAGCTTCTTCTTTCACAAGGGACTCCGCCATTGAATCTATTATCTAACACTTTTTACGTGACATCTGATCTTTCCTCCCTCACAGCAGAACCTGTAAAAGCGGAGACTGCTTATCCTAAGAATGACAGGTATTGATTCACTGCCCATTTGTCATTTGCACCTGAGACCAGTAGCTGATTCTATGCCATCTCTCCTCTTTCCTCTTAACTGGGCATACTCAAAAGCAAGCATCTCTTGTCAATCGGATAGGAGCCTCCCTAAATTAAAAAAAGGGATCCGCAAAGAAATCTGTATCGTATATACCACTACCCCCAAAAGGGGGAAGGTAAAGAAACTTCTTGCTACTTAAAATCTCCATACTTTTCTAACTAAGTCAATTGAAAATGACATCGGCTAGTGAGCAAACGAGCTTCGGAATTGGATCAAAGCCAAGAACCGAGGTCTTGAGTGTCCGGATCAGACTAAGAAGAAAGGTAAGGTGTTCGCGATTTCGAAGAAGTAGCATGTGCTCCGTTCTAGGCTGGCTCGCGTGTCTTTGAGAAGGGCTCTTCCTAAGTAGGAAATTTAGACTGAAAGGCATCCATCTTTTGCGCTATCAGGTGCAAAACAAATCCATCTTTCTTTAGTAGATACGGGGATGGCTTCCTTGTTGGAGTACGTAGTGGTTCGGATAAGGACACGGTAGCTCGCTTTAATGACTTCTTTTCCAGCGCCCTAGCCAAGCTGAAACTCGAACGGACTCAATCGGAGCTACTGAGGGGAGCAAGAGCACCTATGCTATCGCCGGACATTCTTCTTTGTTTTATGCCATGGTCAGTATAATACCTTTTTTTTATAGTCCATCATCTACATAATAGGTGCAGGCACAGAAAGAAGCAATTCTGGAGAACCAGAATCAATATATCCCAGTTCTCAATAGCCAATAGAATAGGATTTTCTTTTGAAGTGACATTGCCCGAAGCCATATTTCCTTTCACACTAGGCACACTAAGTATACTAGACAAACGATGGCACCAAAGCTTAGCCTTTCCCGTCCTACTCAGGGGTCTATCGCTCTGTTTATTAAATGCCAGCTATTAACCTAGCCCCACCAACTGAAGAAACGATGCGCGTACCAAAGTCTGGAATTTCCGTTCGTTGAACACCTCTTTCTATCGATGAGAAGCCACATTTGAGTAGTTTTGCGAGTCCAGGTATCTGCAGACCCAGGTTCCCACCACTTCTATTTAAAGGTCAAACAAAGCCTTTTTTTTGTGCTGGATCATCCGGTTCATCTGGTGAATCCTATCGTAGTTATTCAGCCATCGGCACGGAGTCCTATGCTGGTGAGGTTTATGGAAGATAGGCGCTGGAAATTCTCACTCGTGTACGAACAAAACGGAGAAGGAAGAGCATTATGGTACCGCAAAAGAAGCACTAAGCTATAGCAGAAGTGTCAAATAGCCAACTGTCCCCCGTAGACGAAGATCCGCTTCCTAAGATGGCCCCGCCCGTTTCATGCTAACTCAACTCATGACGACCTCGATGAAACTATGAAATCCGCGAAGCTCGCTTGGCTACCTTAAGGAAGTGCTGCCCTTATTCCCGCCTTTCTTCGGACCTCGTTCTGAAGAAACAAAGATCGAGCGGTGACCCCCCGCCCTAGAAGGTTGGGGCATGCGAATGGGAAAGCTTGACAGCCGTAGATCGAGCCCTGGGTGCAATTGCTATCAACCATGTTGGCTCCCTGCCCCATGAATCAAGGTAGGCAGTAGAAGATCGGGCCCTGGATGCAATTCTCCTCGCGGTTCCCTGTCAATGTTCTACACTCTACTTGGCTCGCGACAAGACTTTATAGGGATGATGAAAAAAATGAAATCCAACCCGTGAAGAGCGTAATCGCCTGAAGTGGAGGGCTACCTTTAGGAAGGAAAACAGAAGTGGAAGTTCTTGTTTGTGGGTGGGGCTATGAAAATGAAACGTGGTATATAACGCAGGGAAAGGCCATACAAACGAAGCGTCTAACCGCTAGTCTGCGCTAGCTGGCAATGAAGAGCTGAGTAGGAGTCTTTCCCCCTACTTCTGGTTCATCTCGGTACTGTTTCAGCCTTGGTACGAGATATGGTCAGATATAGTAATAGAGAAGTGTAGCAGGTGTTCCCACAAGACATCGGGACTAGTGCCATTGGTCAATTCCAGCTTCTGTTCCAGATTTGGTCCAAACTATCAAGGAAGAGAGCTTCAGGCAAAGAGATATGGAACTCCGCACCAATAGCTTGGGAAATCATCCCATGTCGTTGTTTGGTTTGAGCTTCAGCCCAGCTATGTGCTAAAGAAGAAGCCCTAACCTGACCCTACTTCTACAAATACCTCAATGGTACTTCTTTAAGTTTAAGACAGCGCCAGTCGCTAATGATTTGGCATTCCAACTGAAACGATTAATCCCAACCTTCTAGATCTCCTCCCTACTTACTACCAACCTTGTTCTTTCGGGGGAACTCTTCCATTTCATTCTATTTCGGTACCACCGCTGACAATCTACTCTACAAAAGAAGAGGAATTTCTTTCTATAGGCTTATTCTGATCTCGTATTCAAAGCAACAAATAGGCTTTCGCACTTCCGTTGAGACAGAAAGCACTTAATGACCAGTTCCCTAGCGAGAAGTTCCTCGGTAGATTGATTCCAGTCTTATTAAGATCTCGATACGAAAGGAAACAAAAATGGAAAATTTGCTCACGGAGAGGGGAAAGACTACCGATACCGAGTACTACCGAGACATGATACCATGCAAGGGCTTCAAGAGAAGAGGAACGGAACAGAGAACAAAGAAAAAGGAATTGTCCCGAGGGGCACTACTCCTTCAGACTGTTGGGTATGCCTTGTCATCACATCAATAACTTTTCTCTTGCTTGCTATGAGTGACATTGATTGTATGCCCATTTCTCATCACGATATAGCCCAATCAAATTGCCAATGAATGATCAATTACCCATGGTACAAAAAGAAGATTGTCTGGACAGACATAACGATAGCCAGATTTTCAATCTTTTATCTTTCCCTCTATCCCGCCAGCCAGCAGCCGCTTTACCTATCCCACCTGCACCTTAGCCTTCACTGAGCGTATATGCGCTCCGTTCGTTCCCTCCTGATTGAATTGATTTGAACTGAACCTCTCCCAAAGAAAGACACTTGCAGCTTAAAAAGAAGGTAGCATTTCTAGAGAGATCAAGATTCAGGCGGCAGAAGCGTTCCACTCGAAGAGAGGGCGTCGTCAACCACAAGTCAGTGAATGGGAATGCTATCTTCCTAGCAACGGAAGGCCGTGCAACGGGGGGGCTCGTCGTCGAAGACAAGAGCTGAGACAAGAAGTACGGATAGATGGTTCATTTCATGTCTAGTCAGGTCTCGAGAGCGCGAGTGGAAGATAGATCTGGAATGTCAAGAGCCAGCCGAAGACGACATGCAAGTGAGTAAGTAAGTAGGGCAGTCGTCAGAGCTGTAGTCATTGTCAGTAGCAGAAGCTAAAGCCGCAGGCCATGCAGTGTAAGACATTGGTGGTCGAGCGATAGGCTTTCAATCTCGGCCGGGGCCAAGAGAACTGAGGGATCATGTCACATCGCCGATGACCGTTGTTTAGTTATCCCTCCTTAAAAAGCCTATGAACTTCTGTCAATGGACGGTCAACTCACCTTACGCGACGATAGGGTCGACGCGGGCATTGAGAACGTAGAAGGGGCTTCCTCAGCTACCGGGGAACGCTGCTTAGAATGCCAATGCAGTACCTCACACTTGCGTCCACCCCTAGCCGTACCACATTAATCTAGAGCCACGGGAGATCGTCCTGCCTAGCTCTCCTTCAGGAGTTGCCGCACATCGAGACTGGATCGCATCACGCTCGTCCTTCGCTATCAACAGCCGGCTCCTGGCGGTCAAAACCTCTTTTTCCTGTAGAGGAGAAAGGACCGGTCAGGCACTGCTGCGAAAGGCAATGATGCGTGCCGCACTCATGAGGGACTGCCTATGTTGTTTCATTCCCAAGCCACTTTCCTTCCATTTTCTCCTAGACCCAACCACTGCCCTTGTTCCAAGATCTCACTTCATTCACGTATCTGCCTCCTTTGTTTCAGAGCGCGCTTAAAAAGCTCCTTTGGTCTCCCTTCGCTAGCTCTGCTTTATTGCCTCTTGTCTTAGGCTAGCTATTAGCCAAAGGTTACCGGCAACTCTATTCCCGACTACACAACGTTAACCCTTGCTTGGTCGGTCTTGAGATGCATATGAATCAGAAATCGAAGAACGGGATGCTTTAATTTAAAAGGAGGATGGCAATAGGCTTCAAAGTCAAAAGGTATAAGCTTTCGATGGAAGCGCTAGGCAAACCTGTAACAGAATACGGGTCGAGTAGCAGATCCAAAAGAAAAAGGACTCAATCCCTATCTCAAGGGCTAGACCTAGCCCTCTTTTTCAAATCATTAATTCCACTCTTCTTTCCCATCTCTGTATTCAATCAAGCGGTGGCATCAACAATTCTATCAGTTCTTGGTTCGTTCTGTGGATGAAATTCCAAAAGAAAGAGAGGGCCCCGGTAGAAAGATAGAAATCGTGTTCGGGCACCGTACGGTAGGGACTAGACTCTATATATACTATATCCCCTCTCCTTCTCTTCAAAGATGGGGAACTCCAAGCCATCAACATTTGGGAAAACGTACCTTGATGCAAACCTATTCACCCTTCACCACCTTTGGTTATTGTTATTTCTTTGCTTCTATTTCTTCTATCTGCTTTTTCTTCGTTCGATATGGTATACTCTTCTGCGGATTCAGAGTGAGATGGTGAGGTGAAAGTCTTTTCCTGACCCGCAAGCAAGGGGGCTTTAGCCTGACGCAAGTAGGCGGCGCGAATCTATGGTTTCTATGTTTCAATCGGGCTTGGATGCGCCTCGAGATGACTTGCAGAAAAAATGCTTTCTAGGCGTAACAAATGGTCCATTTATTGATGGGCGAACGACGGGGATTGAACCCGCGCGTGGTGGATTCACAATCCACTGCCTTGATCCACTTGGCTACATCCGCCCCTACCCCCGCACTGGTTGTTGTCTCTATCTACGATCAGATCCTTTCTGAACCCCCCTATGACCGCTATCAAAGAGAAGCTTTTTCCTATACTATAACTAGAGTAGCAAGTCTATTTATTGTTTTTTGGAATTAGGGGAAGCAAAGCTTCAAACAAAGAGGTTGGGCTGTTCACTTCATTGATTTGACTTCACTTTACTTAAGATTAAAGATAGGGGCCGGCCCCTATCTTTAGGGCAGTGAAGGCTCGTTTAGTAGACAGCAAGCGAGCAGCAAGCTACGGCTTTTACGAGCAGCAAGCACCTACCTACTCCTATCAAAATGAAAAGCAGCAAGCTCCGCTTGAAGAAGCGAGCCCCCATCAGATAAAGCCATTGCACGCTAGCCGGGTTCCAAACCTGCGCACCCCTAAACTACAAGCTTTGAAGCCCCTACTTTGTTGGGATATTTGAAGAAGCGTAGGTTTGGAACCCTATACAAGGGGCTTTTCCCCAACCTATATATACAAGGTGCTGGTCTCGATCTCGCTTGGCGGTGCCCCTCTCGATGATTGTTGACTCAACATTGATTTCGTGCTTGAGTTGGAGGGCCCTCCCTCCATCCATCGAGTCAAGTAATTCGCTATCGGAAATTTTTCCGCCGCGTATCTCATGCCATGCTTCTTGTTTCTCCGAATCGGTTCCTAGTGTCAGTCAATCAAGATTCGCCATCAAGAGAGGGAAGAGCCTTTACTTTCGGTTAGGCCGGTCTCGTCATTCACGCAATTCCCCCGTCCATCGATCGATCACGCGAGTACGCATCCAGTCAGCACATAGCGAACGAAAAAAGCGTTCATCCGATTCTCTTCCTCAATCAAAATGTCTATCAATTGATACCTATTCATTCTGTCAAAGTCTCCACGGCGTTTTCACGCCCCTCTACTGAGAGGTGCACCATGTTGATAGGAATCGGCAAAGACCTTCTTGTACACGTCCTCGAGGGCAGCATTCATGGCAATCAGAACGTCTTTCTCCCGAGGGCATGGTATGGCTTTGTTCTTGGTGTTGTTTAATAGATGTCGAGTGCCGCTTTTCCCCGTCCGAGAATCTCCATCTGCTCTAAGTGGGCGAGCTAGAATCCTTATGTCAGGTTGGTCGTTCAAAAGACATTTTCTCTTTACCCTTTGCATCTTCATCTTTTCGAAAGCCTAGACCCATTCTTCTGGATCTTTATTAGTCCTAGGTGCAAAGCCTCTTCAATTCAATAAAGACCTCTTTCTCTCTTTCTTTTCTTTCTCCTCCATTTCTCATTTTGTTGATTGAAAGAGGATAAGCGCTATCCATTGAGTAAAGGGAGGGTTTGCTACAGTGATTCGGGCGGTTGGTGGCCCCTTCGAGAGTTGCGGGTCCTTGCCGCTGCATGAGTGGTAGCTCACGCTCAAAACTCCTCCGACACGAGTCCTAGTCGTTGCGCTGCGGTCCGTTTCCCGGCTTCGCTTGCGCGATTTTTTGCACTTCTGATTGGTTTCATCCATCCCCGACCCTAATGAATCGAGTATGAAGGGGCTTATTGTTGAGACAGGAAAGCAGTCAAGCGGTTCGGGTTCTCGGTCGGTTCCCGTTCGCCTGCCCCCCTCATAGTCCATTAGTGGGTAGGGTGGTAAACTTAGAGGGCGCCCGCCTCCTCTTCAGACGTGTCTTCGACAACCTGGCGGTTGTTCGGTCTCCGCTTTTGGAGGCGGGAGTGCTTGGTCGCTGGGGTTTCCTTTTCCTCAACCAATTCGGTTGTGTCAGCCCTGAGATTGGTCTAACATTTTTGTTATGAGCTGGCTGGACAAAGATGGATGGAAGGTAAGATAGATTTGAGTTCAAGTGGCACAGGACCTTCGATCGACCATGGGGCGTATTCTACCCTTACCGAATTCATTCTATTGAAGCGTAACGTAAAAAGCTCCTTCTCATGTTGCATTTCTTTGGTTTGGAAGTTCCAGAATGTTGTCTGTGGATTTCTAACAAAGGAAAGCCCCCTTTTTTTTTTTTTTATGCCATTTGATTAATTAAAATTCCGTGCTGCTCGCCACTCCCCGAGGCCAAGGACGGGGTCGAACCGTCATTCCAGGATTTGCAGTCCGATACATTTCCATTATGTTACCTAGCCAAACCCGCCACCTCATGTGCCAAAGTCAAACGGTTGTTCTTCCTTCCCCGCTCCCTCTTTTTCTACATATGCGGTGGCGGGCGGAGCACTCTATATGACCGGCGGCGGGTTACCAGAGAAGAGGGGACAACTTCTTTCTCCCTTGCCTTGCTCCATTTTCCTTTTCTGATTGAAAGTAGCAAGCCACTCCACTACTGGTACAGAGGCCAGAAGGTTGCTTCCTCCATATGTTCAGGCAAAGAACATCTAGAAGCTAGCTTTTGTCTTGTAAGCAACCATGCCTATATAATAGAATTTTGCTTACCAAAGGAAAGTGGTCTTACTAAAAAAAGTAAATAAGCAACCCCAAGTGACATGGCTTTTCACTATTCCTTATTCCTTTCCAGAGAAGGTTGCTCATCCAGCCCAGCGGATCCATTGTTTATGCGGCAGTGCGATGCAGCTGAAAAACGGAAGCGGGGGGAAAACTCCAAACTTAAAAGGGCCTTCTTCTTCCGCAAGTAAGTGAGAAAATCCTTATATTAAATATAAGTTTTAGAAAGGGGCACCCCTACCCCCTAAATTACAAGCTAGCGCGCAACGGCTTTTCAGCCGTTGTTGCTTGCTGCTTTTTGCAGGCTCGAAAATCTCTCTTTCGCCTCTCCTCCCTGTCTCCATTCTGGTTGATTCGCTTCTTCCTTCGCGCAAGCGCTTGGTTCGCCCCTTGTTGTGTTGCATTTTGTGATCCTCCGCTTCAGTCTGCGTTTTTCGGATAGCCGGGATCCAAAATAGTAAATAAAGGGTCGGCTTCGTGCAGATAGATGTTTGCCGGGGGAGATTGGTGCTCCTGAGGTATGCCCTTCCGGTGGGTTGTTATATTCTCTGTCTATTCCATCCAGTGCCCGCACTGCGTCAGAAAATCTTCGTCTTCGATCTCTCTTCGCAACGCAATAAAGAAGTCTAACAGTTTGTCTCGGCATCTGTCTTTTAAGTCATTGATCTCATATCTATAAGCAGGGGGGTCCGCGTTCACTATTAAGCCTACGCCCGTCCATTCCTTTCAAGCGCCCTTAGACTCGTTACGCTGTTCGACTGAACCTTATTAGAAGAAAGGGGGGCTCCGCGCTCTATTCGGTCGGAACCCGGTTCGAGAACCTTCTCTCATAGATTCCCTTCACCAAGTCATCGCCAGCAATCAGCTCTTATCCCTTGGTGTGGTGTCAAAGGGCGAGTTCCTTTCTTGTCTTGCCCAAAAACTTTCTTTATTCTCATTGGAGAAAGACTCTCCCGCGGCAAGGTTTTACACATAGGGCCAGCAGCTTTCTTTATCTCGCTTGCCGTTAGTCCGTCTAGCGCCTTGATTTCGGTTGGGGTCCGTCCCGGGGCTTAGACCGCTTGGGTTAGATTTTATAGTCTCGAAGGCAGTCAACGTGTCAGCCATTCCTCTCCCATTAGACTTGTAAATCCTTTGCTCTCTCTCTTCCAGTTCTCTCCCTCTACTTTATTTGACAGGGGCGGAGAATACCACTCTATCCATAACAAGAATACAGTAGCAATTCTGTTTCAAATGGTTTGAGCTTGGAAGCAACCTACTATCTATCGATAGGCGAGAACAGACTGCTATTGGATTGGCTGCTTTGCCTATCTATTCTATTATGGCCGGCTTGGAGACATCAGAGGAAGACCATCATTTCTATCCGGGTACGATCATAGCTTCATTCATTCGTTGAACCTTGGGGATAACCATTAGCATTGAGGTCAATCACCACACCACCTCTATCATACATACGACATTACATGACGCGAGAGTGCATGGTCAACACACACCTAAAGCGCCTACGTTCCGCTTGCAGCCAATACAACCACAACCTAACTTGCACGAGATTCAACAACCGAAACTACAGGTAGTCCCGAGGGGACGGCATCCTCCTATAAAAGTTAGCAGTACTGAACAAGCGAGTCATCGGTCGGGGGAAAGAAAAGGACCGCCTTTAAATAAAAGAAAAAAAAGGAACTCGCTTAACTCGCTAGGCCTTCGGAACAAAGGTGATTCTGTTCATGCTTCAGACGATCTGGCTAATTATATATACTTCTATCTAATTATATACTCTTCTTCTATTAGAAAGGCGAACCTATAGGCCTGTTTTAGCGCGTTTCCAAAGTCAACCTAACCGGTTACCTTTGGAAACAAGGACCGGGTGAAGAATGAAAAACGTCCGCTAACGCCCTTATTAGAAGAAAGGGATAAGATCTTTTTTAGATCAGCAACGAATTCTTGTATCTACGAAGAAAGATTTCTCCCCGGGTTCAGACCCTAAATGCCATACCTTGCTGAAGGCGATTCACGATAGAATCGCGCATAGTTCCGTTTGACCGAGATGTGAATGCCCGTGATCTGTTCGGTATAGTGATGGATTTCATGGCCGACGTCTAACCGGCACGAATACGCCGACATGAAACGAGTTCCCCGCGGAGCATTTTTTTTTCTTTCGTTCTCGGACGTTTTGTTCGATTCCGGCACTTGCGTTCTCATGCCTGGAACCCTCGCGATTGATTGGGAGAAAGAGCGAAAGCGAGAAAGATGGATTGTTATCCATCGGAAATAAATAGGAATTCCCCGGGGATTGCCTTATAATAGATGTTCTGTCTTTCATTATTAACATCCAATCCCATGCTAATAAGAAAAACGAGCGATTGCTAGTCAGCTTTCATTTTATGAAATAGAATGGTAGGGGCTGAGGCTCTGAAGGCTTTCCAACTTGCTTCAATTAGGGAATAGCGCAGATGGATCAATCACGCGGTTCTGCAGCGTCCTCCAACTTGCTGTCCGCTCCCCTTCACTTTCTTTGCTGGACGGGAAGATGCGAATCGCGAAGGCCTTCCCACCACGCGAAGTTCAAACCTCGCTGGAGAGAGAAAAGCGAATTGAAAACCGGCCTCAAATCCCTTCGCAATCGAAGGTGAAAGCGGGAAAAAGACGACGAAACCCTTCTTTCTTTGTCAGCCGACTTGAAAGGTGCTCTCAGTGTACCGCCATACGCACCCAGACATTAGACCAATTGTGGCTGGCCCAACAGTTTCCAGAATGCCGTTGTCATGATGTTGATCCGGCTTCTGCGACTACGGCATCCGCGTAGCTCCGAATACGCGCATTGGAGCTCTTCGCTCGATGTCCCGGATCGCTCTGTTGTAAACCGCTGTTTCGTCGGGCGGTGGCTTATTTCTAACACCCCCCTTACTAGATTAGATCAAACAAATAAAGCTCCATTGAATGAATCAACTTCTCCCTCCCGAACAAGGGTCAATGGTTCGGGGAAAAGCCTATCTCAGTGATGTTCAAAAACGGGAAAAGCGTCGTTCGAAAACTCGCGTTAGCTCGTTTTGGACCACCTTCTACTTTTGAACCAGTTCTCGACCCCGAGCGTAGCGACCCAAAGAAAGGCGCACTGGCAGCTCGTAGTCGCGGCAAACGTACTTTGATTGTTCAATCATTACATTAATAGAGGCCTTCCAGGAATTGACCAAGCAGGAACCGGGGATCAAAGTTCCATTGATTCATCTATCTCAAATAGGGAAAAAACTGAATCAAGAAGGGGTCAGCTGAGCTCGAAAGGGGTAGCCGGTTGTCGGCTAGGAGCTCTGGCCGGCAACGAAGCTAAAGCTTCACACTGGTCCACTCGCAACTTACCGCAACTTACACGGCTAAGTTCCAACTCTATGTTGATAAGAAAAAAGAAAATCCCCTAAGAAGAAGACTTTCAACTATTCCAACAGAAAGGGGCAATTCAAATGCTCCATAGATAACCCCCTGTGTCTCGTTCCCGTCCAACTCACCGGGAGATCGAAGAGCGGTTTGCGCCCCCTTCACTAATAGATGCTTAGATACCTGCAACTGCATCTGTAAGCGGCGCAGGGCAGGATGGACGAGAAAAGCGGCGAGAAGAAGACAAACAGAGGGAGGAAGGGGGACCTTTTTTCTATTGCCTTCCCTTTCTACTTCTAGACTGGTTCGCTACTACAGGAGAGGGGGACAGCGAGCCAAGATCCGATTCGTCAATCGACGAATCCATGCCACGTAACCTGGCAAAGGAGAAAGAGACGATGGCAACGCACTTCATACAAGAGGGAGGGGGTACCGAGGAGACAAAGACACGGCAAGACTACTTTACCTATGACACTTAACGAGCCCTACTTACTGTCAGACCTAAGCACAGATCGATGAACGCAAGAATGAATGCACCTGTCTCTGCTCTTTCTGGTCAAGAAATCGATCGACCTCGTTCACATAGTTTTTCAAAAGCATCCCGGAGCGAGCGCCCCCTATGGTCTTTCTTGCTGAGTCAAGCTCTCTATTTTTTCCCACGCATTTCGGATGTCGGTTATTGGATTTGGTCTTCCTCGTCTGACTGACCAATTACACATACTACCATTACACTATCTTACTCGATTGATCTCGGTGTTCTCATTCCCCTTTATCAATTAATATGTCAAAAAAGGTAAATCTCAGTATACGGAAAATGATATCCCCTGGATTTAACAGGTTTTAAAACGAAGAATTTGAGGCATCGATCTGGAGTGGGTCTTTGATTGCTATTACACGGATGACAGGAGCCCTTGACCTTTACCTCCAAGCACGGGCTCTTCCCTTATATCCATACCACAACGAGAAGAGAAGGGAGGGTGAACACTGATGATCGAAACATCTCCTTCAGTGCCTGGTCAACCATTAAAGAAGAGGAGCGGACCTGACCCAGACCTTTTATTGAGTCTAATCACCTGTTTAGCAAACAGGTGTGCTCCAATACAGAGTTCTTTGGTAAAGCCTAAAGGCGGGTAAGAGATTAATTTTGCAAAAACAAGGCAAAGCAAACAAAGCAAGAGATGTCGCATGGATGGAAAGAACGTTGCTAGAGCAGTTAGTTGTGAACAGTTTTTCCTGATGTGTCTTGCAAAGGAGCATTGGGCCTTTATGATGTGTTTCCTCTCGCGGATCGTGTTCTGCAATCACTCTTTGAAGATACAAAGATCTTTTTACATTCTTGCGGCTCGATTGGCAGATGGCGAGAGTTAGCAAGCTACCTTGGTCCTGCTATGCTCGCTCATCTCTACATGGGATTGAGCGAACTCGTGATGCGTGGTAGTGAGGAGAAGAAGAATGGCAAGAAAGAATGACTTGGGAAAAAACCCCTCTTAAGAACCTCGAGAGAACCTGAAACCAGTACCACCCATAGATGATGAAGTTCGACAGGTTGACCTGGGAACGGAAGGTGACCCTCGCCCAATCTTCCTAAGTGCCAGCCTATCATCAGAGGAAGCTGAACAATACGTCCAGCTCCTTAAGGAATACTTGGGCATATTTGCCTGGAGTTAGGCTGAGATGCCTGGGCTAGACCCTGAAATCGCCGTCCACAGGCTTAATATCCAACCAGATGCTAAGCCCATCAAGCAAGCGCAACGACGCTTTCATCCACTCCTCATGAAGAAGGAAGATTGATAAAGAAGTAAAAAAATGAAAGGATGTGGGTTTCATAAGAGAAACATCCCGATTGGTTGGCAAACATTGCCTCAGTGACCAAGAAGAACGGGCGGATTCGGGTTTGCATTGACTTCATAGACCTTTTAAAGCCTTTGATTACGTGGTCAAGACCCGTACGGGTATGAGATGTGGCAAAAAAGACCCAGAAATGCCCGGTCAAAGAAGGGCTTGCTAGAACTCTGAAGAAAGGCTTAAAGCAGAGCTTTCTCACTGACTCAGGAAAGGCTCAATCATCATCCCTTCCCCCGCTTTTGATTTTTTTAGTGAAGTTCCCATTGAGTCAGATGTTCCATTTTCATCTCAGATGGACATTAAAAAGAAATTCCATTTTTAGAGTCAAGTCATCAGGTAAGACATATCTGCGAACTCGACGGAAAGGAGAGGAAGCAAGACTATCCCTTGATCCTAACCCCCATAATAGTCAAGTGAGAAAAAAAAGCTCGCCTAGTAATCAAGGGGGCAACAAGCAACGGCCTTTAGAGAGAGGGGCGCGCTAGCGCTCTTGCCCCCCTTTCTTCTAATAAGGGCGTTAGCGCACTTTTTAGAAGAAAGTGTCTTGCTGGGAGAGGATGGGAAGTGAGCAAGACAGAACAATTCAATATGAAATAAGTAAAGATAGTTAGATGACTTTATCAATTCAGTGAGAGAGAAAGCCTCTTTAATTGATAAAGGGGGAAAGCCCTTCTAGTCTAATTCCTTCTTTTGGCCATCCAGATGGCGTATAAGTTCCCTTTCTTGGTATGCTTAAGACAAGCAAGTAGGCAGGTTAGCAGTCCCTGTCTCCTTGAACTTCCTTAGGAAAGAAGGCAATCCATTTCTTTTTTCAATCTCCTAGACTCTAGCTAGCCAGCTGATCCAATTGCAGCAGTTCCAAGCCCTGCTGCCGAAGTCCTAAAGGCATCTCGTGCTAGTGCAACTTCTACCCATAAGGAGTACTGCCCCCCAGTCTAAGGCGCTAAGATATCCATTTCTTTCCTTTGCCGTATCAAAAGCAAAAGATTTCATCTTACCTTGGCCAGGTATAAAACTTGAAAAGAGAGCAGGTGCGAAAGCCACTATACTTCTAAGTTCTAAGTATAGGTGTTCAGAAAGAAGCCGAAGAGCGAAGCGAGCAGGAAAAAGAAAGAGTTGGAAGTTTTCTGCGAGTCCTAATAGAATTCCCTTTCCCTGCCAACTAACTTGATAGTGCTCTGAGCTCGGGTATCCTTCTCCTCTCCCTTTGAACTACCTCTGGAAATAGCAAAAAGAAGATATGCTTTCACACTTGCTTCCTCACTCGCTGAAACAAGAACTTATGCTTGGATGGGTTTACCCTAGGCTTAGAACTTCCACTGCATGTAAGCTTAACCTAATGAATGAAGTGCAGATTAAGCGAACTGTAACTAGCCTGGCTTGCCTTTGCCAACTTCCAATTTGCCTGATGGTGGATTGCCTAATAAAGAGGTCACGATTTAGACTGGATGGATGGACTTGCTTGAAGGACTAGGAGTGGGAATAGCAGGACAAGCACGAAGACTCTTTTAAGTAAAGGGCACTCCTACGAAAGCTGATTATAGATATATCCTGACAACAGATACGAAGGCGGGTACAAGGGAAAGAGAGACTGATTCTTGCTTGCTCTCCCAATTCAGGAAGAAAGAAAGATGCACAAACTGTACTTGTATTTCGTTAATCGAAAAAAGACTCTAGTGCACTAGAGAAAGACTCTTGTGCAGAGGAAGGAAGGGAATTTTCTTCACTAATGGGATCATCATCATTTTTTCCATCCCCCTCTCTCTTCTTAGATTCAGAAGACGTTCCTTCTGGTACCCCGTCCTTAGGATGCAGATCCCCCTTAATTAAGGGTGCCCTTCTTGCCGCACTGGCATTGCGTGTGCATGCCATCGTTCTGTTGGGGAGGCGTTTGCAATGAGGGCTTGCAGTTCTCAGACCGACCACAACATACTATGTTGTTAAAGCATGTACAACTTCTATTTGAAGAACGATTGTTACCTTCAGAGGTACCACGATTATTTTCATCATCAGCACCCCCACCACAAAGAGTCTTTCTCAATAAATCTATTACCGGTTTGAAACAATTATTCATTATATTTTCTATTCCATTCTTTTAGAATGAGCACTGTGAACTATCTGCTTCAAAAAGATAGTTGTAAGGAACCATATGATTGTTTAGCCAATGATGGATTTCGTGCGGATCAAAGAACTGTTGACTTGGCCTTCAAGACTGACGATTACGCGAGCTCACCTAGGGAAGAGAATGGAAGACCAAACAAAGTGGCGGATTTGGACAGTGAAATCATAAAGCACCACATTCCGGAGACCAATGATAGACTGAACACTAAGACAATCTACTTTTTTTAGGCTTATGCTTTGACTATGTTGAAACGGACTTCCCTTCCCCTTCGACTACTTAGGACTTGATCTTAGGCAACCGGTGACCGCCTCTATGAGGACCTTTGGGCGGCCATCCTCATCATTTCACAGTCATGCTGATGACGGTGTGCAGCCTCCTCTTCGGCAGACAAGTTGCAGCAGCGGAGGTACTCAAGGGCGTGCAGCAGTTTTGCCACTGTGAAGTTCCTGGGATTGGCATGTTCATCCGTGTAGCTCGGCACACCAGAAAGAGGTGGAAGCTGCATTATCATGGTGGGAAGTTAGAAAAAGGAATTGAACTCTTTCTAAGCTACAGAGTAAGAAAGCAGCAAATCTTCTCCCTTTAGAGTAGGGAAAACAGTAAGTAAGGGAGAGCTATTATCGCTATCTCTGAGGCTTTATTGTCGCCGCCAGACTGCTAATGAAAGTCTTCCACGCCCTTGAATGAAAATAAAGGCTGTTTAAGCGCTTAACTCCTAGCTCAAGGGGGAATTTCTCTGTTATTAGCTTATTCAATATGTTGAAATATCTCCTTACATCCCCTTTTTGGACCACCCCCATTTAATAGGGCCCGAACATTTTCATTAGCAAGATCTCTCTCCACCTGCATATATCTTTGTTCATTCTCTTCCTCTTCAGATACCCCATTTTCATTATTGCTGCACCCCATCTTCTCGACTAGATTCTTACCTGGGAGGGAGCAGTCTGATCTTTCTCCAGCCGGCACCAGCACGTCACCCTCATTGGACTTAGATCTGCACTTTTCCATAGAATGTCCAAATTGATCACAATTTGAGCAGATCATAGGCAGATTTTCGTAGGTAATTTTGATGGGAATGACCTGCTCCTTCCCTCTCAATTTCAGCTTCACCTTAATTTCTTCCGGTAGTTTTCTCCGAGCATTGATTTCGCAACATGCTCGGACCGATGTGGGGCGGCTGAGTGCTCTTGTTTGATTATCAAAAGCTATGAATTTTCCCACCATTAAAACTAAGCTTTTAAGCCCCCAAGCATTGTAGAGTTCCAGAGGAACTCCACTCATTTCGTACCAAACCACCCATGTCGATAGGAGCAACTCGTCCAAGTCAAGCCTTTTCTTAGAGCAGCAAGAGAGATCTTACCAGTCAAGCTCCATGCCTTGGAGCACCACTCTCTAATCTCCTTGAGAGTAGGCCTCCTACCACCGAATCGTGCTATCAAAGAAAATCTGTATCTGCTGTTTGCTAGCAGCAGACTCTCCTCCTCCCACTCAACAAAGGGAATACCATCAGAGTCTATTTGTGTGGAGGGCAGCTTCACAAACTCTTCTCTATCCCCAGTGGCCGATGGGCCCTTAAGGCAATCTGCATATGATCGGGTGGCCACAAAAGCAGCTTGCACTGTCCGCAAAGCATCTCCGAGCGAGAAGCTATACGCATGTACATGAACAACTTGAAGCGAGACACAGCTCTCCTTCTGCAGGGTGTCAAACCCGAAACCTTCAAGGACTTATCCTCCCTACTTTCTCGCAAACACATGGCCGGCCTCTGATACAAGGGAAATGCACTATGCTGAACACTTACTATATCCAGTCTTCGTGTTCAGCGAGCAACCAAGGGTAGAAGTAAGAAGCGAACCTCCGTCTACGGAGTACTTACTATCTAGAAACTTTTTTTTTTAGGGAAAGCCCTTACTTCAAAGCCTAGAGCACCGTGCAGTCTCAAGCCGAATACGCTATATCAGCCAGCACAACTTCAGGCAAGGAATTTAACCCTCTTTCTTGTTACTTAGGCTGCCCGAAAACCTAGTGAAGGAGTCCTTCAGTGAGCTTCGCCTTTGAACTGAACTCCAATACTGATACTGCACCCCCTCTTCTCTGGGCCCTTAGGGTGACGAATGCTGGAGGGCAACTGTTTAGAGCGCTCGCCTCGCTCTATAGCTCTATAGGGCGGTACTTTTTCTGTTTATGTCTTATTTGTTCCGTAGTTGGATCCGTCGTTTTCCTTAGTATGTCGAGAGTGGATTAATAAATGACTGCTTTAGCTTTATCGACATAGGCCCCCGCCTAAAGTTCTGACCCTTGCTTCAAGCTCTGCTCTGGGAGAATGGCCCCACCCCTGTTCTTAGAGGGGGGATCGACGTCACATCTCGACCTCTTCGTGCTGCGGAGCGAACACCTACTTTGAGGAGAAAGAAAGATTTTCCAAATTGGAATTCAAACCGGTACATCATAAAAAAGAAGAAAAGCTTCAGTTTCTTGCTAAATCGGAAACATCTCAATAACCTTCGGTTCGGCTACTACGATACGAGCCTTGTAAGCTTTTGGATGGCCATAGCAAGTGAGGGGCGCGTTTAGCTTGATCACCTCTCTCCCTACCTCTCCTCTGCTTCTCCTGTTTCCGCTTACGCTGCTTTTCGTGCTTTAATAAGTAGATCAAAAAGCAGACTCAATGTTGTATCGGGGAACCATCCCTGTAGGCTGCTATGGCGCTTTATAGAGCTAGGTGGCCTTTTGGAACTCCTTTCCATCCACTCTTTTCTAAGACAGGATTCGAAGCTCTCGATACGATACTGGCTATATTGAAAGGCATTTCTTACCAACAACATATCCAGTGGTTTCTCCCGAATAATAATATGAATCCACAGAGACATCCAAATCCGATGATTCAGAAAGATAAGCAGAAGAGCAAGCCGGCTCGTATAAGGGCGCTCGCTCAACTGCGAAAATCGATTATGCTACTTTTGAAACAAGAGAAAGAGAGTGGCCAGGGAAATCTTACACGAATGCACTCCCAAGGTCCCCCCTTTTCTTGATGCAAGTCTAAAGCAAGCAAGCTCCTATCCTATTGGATTCTTACACTCCAGTTGTATTTGGGTTTCGCTGCCTAGATACAGTCTACCCTTCTTCTTCCCCATCCAGCAATAACGAAAACAGCAAAATAAAGATAGGGCACCAATCAATAGCAGCACACCTAAAAGACAACATTTCATGTTCTAACACGGCGAAGCCTAGACACAAGAATCTTCCATCAGCTTTGACAAGAAATAAATAACCAAAAAGTGGGTAAGAAGTGAGATGCGTTTCGATATGCGCCTTTTTGCTTTGGTTAAGAGGACTCTCCACACATCGAGTAAGTACCTTGAAAAGGAAATAGCATTTCATCCTTCCCCCTTACATAAAAGGGGCTGATCCGAGTGGATCAATGGCTTGGGGGTGAAGTCGGCTTAATTAGTACCCTTTCGGTATGTGTTTAGAGGGATCTATTTATTTCTAAGATGAAAATGTGGGAACTCGCTCCCCTCCCTTGCGAGGCTCCTCAATTGGTTGCCTAAACTTCCGTTTAAAACCCCTACCTCCTAAATTTAAGGAATATTGTAATAAGCTGGCCGCCTACTTGAATGTCCCAATACCTTCCCTTCAACAATGTTTGAATTATCTAATGGTCTTTAGGGGAGGCATCAAAGAGGATCTCAACCAGCTCTAAGGATCCCAATAAGGTGTGGGTTTCCTTGACCAGGTCGGGTATATCTCGCCTCCTAGCCCGCTATCGAAAGCAACTGAAAGAGGCTTCCCTTACCAATGAAACTAGATCGAAAGAGACAAGGACTCTAACCTCCACTTCAACAGGAAAACCCTACCCATTTGATTGTTCGAATTATTTCATTCCAAGAAAGAGCCTTTTTACTATCATCGCAGAGATAAAGAGAGATTAAATAAACTATTATTATGAACAATAAGCAAGACTACTTTGGAGTGTAATGGCAGAGCTCTAGTCCCTCTACTTTAGTGTAATTCCATCCATAGCCCTAGCCTTTGTTGACACTGCTGGCTGGCTTTCCCTTGTTTGATCTGATGGCGACTCCTTCTTTCTTCTTGTTCTGCTCTGATCGGGATGGCGAAATCGCTGGGACTGGATATAACAAACCTTGCTGGAAGAAAAGAAAGAATGACTTATCTTGCCACCCTGCCTTAGAAGGTTACGCCTCTTCCACTTTGCTCTAGCTCTTGCCCTATAATAGAGACTAAACCGGAAAGAGAATACAATAAAATCAAGAGGTCCAATCTAATCTCTTAGCGTGGAAAGAAATCTATTATAGCCTTCCCTACCTTCAATTTAAACTTCAACTGAAACTGGCAAGAAGGCATAGGTAGAAAAAAGGGCAGGCTGGGACTGGCAATACGCTACACTTCTATATACGAATGGCAGGAACCCTTTTTATTGTCTCGTATGGACCCCGCGAGACCTTAGAGACCTTCTCGATTCCCTCGCCTCACCTGTCAAAAGGGCAACTGGCTTACGACTGGAAGGGAAAAGTAAATCCATTAAGAAACTGCTACTATTAGGTTAGACTTTGATACTTGCTTGTGATACTGAGACTAGTAAGAACTAAGGACACAGAAAAGCAATATGCTAAAGAGAAAGAAAGAGATTATATTAGCATTAGACCTAAGAAAAGAAAGCTTTCAGTCCTTTCCTCTAAAAAGTAAGAAGACACTTTCTTCTAAAAAGTGCGCTAACGCCCTTATTAGAAGAAAGGGGGGCAAGAGCGCTAGCGCGCCCCTCTCTCTAAAGGCCGTTGCTTGTTTTGGTCGAGCGAGCGTCTTGAAACCTCTCCTTACGGTGGCTTTCACTCCTACCTTTCGAAGGGGGAAACCCGCATTCCCACTTTTCCCCTCCCC
>Ga0157363_1000143_pt1 | contig 53989 bp, 68 predicted proteins | sample AttsexASBM1_FD_111477 | JGI IMG/M metagenome (GOLD analysis project Ga0157363, IMG submission 111477) | Fungus gardens microbial communities from leaf cutter ant in Ribeirão Preto, State of São Paulo, Brazil - Atta sexdens ASBM1 | ecosystem: Host-associated > Fungi > Mycelium > Unclassified ... | reverse complement strand
GGACCGTGATCTGGCCCAAAAACATGAACTGGGTCGTCCCTGTGACGACAACATTTGTGGGTCCATACCAGCACATGGCTCCCTCTGGGAATGAAGATGGCGCCTTTTCGCAGGTCATCCGTGCACTGGCCCAACAGGGCAAGGCGCTCAGCCTCAAATTCTGGACGACCAACCACACGGCCGTCGTCACCAACATGGGAGCCGGCCAATGATACGTCGCCTGACATCTTTCCACCTCGCTGGAAGTGTCGCTATTGCGGCCATGCTTGCTGGTTGCCAGGACTTTGAAGCAGCCAAAAAGCAGGAAGAACGTACGCAAAGAACAATCGAGCAGAGACAGATGCCCCAGACGGCTCTCATCAGCTCGGTAGATGCGCCCTATCTTCTGGGAGAGCCGGTAAAAGACCAGGCTGTCATCCCGACAATCCTGCAGGCTCACGCTGCAATGGTCGTGCCTCGTCCGATCTCCCTTCGCGATGCAGCGATCCAGGCATCGACCATTACTCACGTTCCGGTCATCGTAACTTCTGACGCCGAGGACGACTTTACCAACCGGGCGGGTGAGCAGACGCCAACAATCAGCCCAGGTAATTTCAACGGCCAAAGTCTGCCAGCTCCTCCGTCGCTTTCCAACGGTGCGATGGGAGCCGCGCAAGCCAGCACACATCAGGGCATCGACTTCGCAAACTGGCATGGACCAAGGCGCTGGATCGAATATGACGGCACGCGTTACGGGCTCTTTCAGGCGCTCGCTACACGTTATGGCGTCTGGGCTGAATTTCGCGACGATCATGAAGAATTCTACCGAAACAAGACCAGGACGTTCGTTGTGCCCGCCCTCGGTGGTTCCACGAAAACAGGTGACTCTATCGGTGCCTATTCCGGGGGAGGCGGAACCAGCGGATCAAGCGGCGGAATGTCTTCCGGTTCCTCTGGAATGTCAGGGGGGTCAGGCGGCGCCTCGGGTAGTGGCTCTTCAGGGTCGTCGACTGGAATGACTTCCGTCTCTTACACCTCGGACACGAACCGATGGAAAAGCCTGCAGCAGACAGCACAGATGATCGCAGGGGGCGGCCATGTCATCGCCGATGAGGGCTTCGGCACCGTGACCGTCTCAGGCACGCCGGAGGAAGTCACGCGCGTAGCGGACTGGATGCATGAGCTTACCGAAACGCAGCTCAAGCAGGTTGTGGTCGATATTCGCGTCTACAAGCTCGATGCGACCCGGGAGAGCAATTACGGACTCGACTGGCAGATTGCGCTCAAGAATGCTGCCCAGGATTTCGCGATATCGGCAATGCCCGCCGCGGCTCCTGCTCTGCAAAGCTCAGGGACACCGTTCAGCTTCGGCGCACAGATCCTCAGCAGCGCCAAAGGTGCGACCGGACAATTCTCAGGCACGACGGCTGCGTTTCAGGCTCTTGCCACCAAAGGCGATATCACACAGCTCTACCGTTATCCCATTGTGGTCACAAATGGCGTAACAGCACCGTTCCAGAACGGCGATAACACCACATACGCGGCATCGACTTCGGCTGTTCTGGCTACAAATGCGGGATCGTCCACAAGTATCCAGCCAGGCGTAGTCTTTAGCGGGTTCGCGGGACACGTGACCCCACGTATTATCGACAACCGCATCATGCTTCATCTCGACTTCGTACTGCAGACCCTGCAGTCAATCACGCCCTTCGGCTCGAGCAATGCACAGGTCCAGCAGCCAAAGACCTCCAACACCTCATTGCAGGATCAGGTTGTTCTCAAATCGGGCGACACGCTTACTCTCGTGGGCTACGTCAATGACTCGTCGTCACGAACGCGCAACGGAACAGGCAGCCCGTTGAACTGGTTGCTAGGTGGTGGTGGGGACGCTCAGACCAACAAGACCCAGTTGATGGTGACAGTGGAGGCTCACACACTATGAGAACCTTCCCTCTTGTTGCGGCAATTCTTGTTGGCTTTCCCGTCGCTGCACGCGCCGAGCTTCCGCCTTGTGTCGCACATCTCGAACACGCGCCAACCGGCGGTGTGCTGGATGTCCATCAAAACGACATCAACAACAATTGCCTGCGCGAACTTCAGACAGCGAGTGTCGTCGCCGAATTGGCTTCCAAGATCCGGGAGAGCGACAGCAAGCGAGATCCCTCGCATACTGTCAGCGCCGCACCCACCGCAGCGTACCCAGGAGCACTCACCGGACCGGGATATGCAGCGCCTTTTCTCCCACAAATGCCAAGCGCGCCGCCCATGCCGGCAACTCAGACCGTACAGACGTCAGTTCCTGTCTTGCCCCGCATTGTCATGATCGCCTCGGACGGCTCCCATTATGTGGCAACATTGCGCCTTCCCGATGGAACGACCATAGACGCTGTGAGTGGCACCACGCTGTCGGAAGGTCTTACAGTCGCGGTCGTGACGTCGAAAACCGTGTTCATTCGCCGCGGGAAAAACCTGGTTCAAATCGGCGACGATGACGGTACCGCCTTCCCGTCGCCAACCTCGCCCGTGGTAAGTTCTGGCGCATCACCTGCTATGTATCCCATCGCCAGCCGGACAATGCCATGAGCGTTGAACTAAGCGTTGAGAGCCACACTTGGTGCTTCGATGCGCGATGGGTCATCTATCGCTCCAAGCCAAGTCAGAGAACGCTCAAAGCTCATGCCCGCAAGATCGGGGCGACACACTATGCACTCAAACGCAATGGCTCATGGGCCGTTGGGTTCTATACGTTTGCAGATCATGCTCAGGTCAAAAGCGTAGGGCCTACTGCACTGGCCGCCGCGAAATACCTTGGCGCCGACGCTTACGCCGAATTTGAAATAATACCCGGCAAGCTGTGGATCATAGGTACCGGACCCGACGGGATTTTATTGCCGTTCGCGGATACACTGATAAGCGCGAATGACAGGCAAACCTTCGAGAGTCGCGTGTCTCCGAAGCTATTGGAGCATAAGAAGAGTTTCCAACTCGCCGCCATGGGGACTGTGCTCGACGAGCTTGAACCCATCTCAATCAATGTAACGCCTGTTGTCTCTAACCGCCGCTTCGCACTCATAAGCGTCTTTGCAATCACCGGTATCTGTGTGCTGTTGGGCCTGCGCGCGTGGCACGTCCATCGTCAACAGATTGCGTTGCTGGAGGCGATGGAAAGAAGCGCCGCAGGCAGGAGAATTGCTGATGCTGCCAGAGCCAACCTCACGGTTGTCATGCCGAACGCATATATCAAGTCCTGCCTCAACTCTGTTGATAAACTGAAGCTCTATTCTTCAGGCTGGATCGTCCGCGATTGGAAGTGCGATGCCAATGCACTTGAGGTCGTATGGGTCAGAGCCGGAGGTACGATCGCATCAGCGCCGGACGGTGACGCCGACTCACGGGGCGACGTTGTGACGTCACATATTCCACTTTTGCCAGAACGAGTGCATCCAAGGCAACAGGTACCCACCGATGGTGTGCGACGATTGCAGGCGCTGCTCCAAGGCGCAGGAATTGACGCGGATATGCGCAGGTCGGCGCCTTCGGCACAGGAATGGCAGAGCACCCAGCGAACCACCACGCAAACCCCGGCGGTCGCTTCAACGAATTTCACCTGGGTGACAGATCCACGCCAAACTGACTGGGACCAGGTACCCCGCCTGCATATCGCGTCAGTTCATGCCACCACAGGCTTAGTTAACGGTGATTCGACCGGGAAACCCGGTACCTATCAAATAAGCGCCGAAATCATGAGTGGAGCAGCCCAATGACAGGCTTGCCATTTTCGAATCTGTTTTTCCGCAATCGGTCAAAGTCGTCCAGCAAGCACTTTTCTACGCTCGAAGATATACTTCCTCAACGAGACGCGCTTCACATCTTCGAAGACACTGAGCGTAGCATCATTGTTATTGATCGGGATCGCCAAACGGATCCGACAATCCAGAATTTCCTGGCCGACCATCAGGCACTCAGGGGCGCTGTTTTCAAAGTTGAGTGGGTACCTTTCAGCGATATACCAAAGCGCAAGGATGAACTGCGTCTGCGGCAAGCGAAACTGAAGTCGCCCGGAACAGTCGACAACACCGCTCAAGCCCGCGCAATCGCGATACTCAAGGATGCGGCGCTGTGCAGAGCAAGCGACGTCCATATCCTGCGGCGAGCCAACCACACCGAGGTGCAGTTTCGAATCAAGAAGAACCTGCTGATCTACCGCGAAGTGAGCTGCGATGAGGGGGACAGCCTGCTCAATGCGCTCTGTTACGCATGCACCAGCGGCGATAATACGATCAAACCATATGAGACGCAGGACGGCGGTCTCAATGGTAATCAACCAGAACTCGTGGGGACCGGCATAGAAAACGTCCGGATGGTCCGCGGACCAATGTATCGTGGCCAGCACATGGAGCTTCGAGTACAGGGGCGAGAGCAAAGCGAGGGTTCCGGCAGCCTCCCGCCAGGCATTACGTTACGCGAGTGTTATCGTCCCGAGGGAGAACTGCAGCTTAGAGCTTATGGCTTCACCGAAGACCAGGTCGAGCGTCTTCTGAGTGTCCTGCGTATGCCCAAAGGGATCATAATGCTTACCGGGCCTGTCGGATCGGGCAAAACGACAACAAATTATGAGCTCCTGAAACAGGTAGCGCGAATCAACCCCGGCAAGCGTCTCATTACTATTGCCCAGCCTGTAGAATATGAAATGCCCTGGGCAATCCAGTTGGAGATTTCGAACACCCTATCGGCCGCCGAAGCAGGCAAGAAAGCGCAGGAATATCTGCGTTACAGCCTGCGAATGGACCCCAACGTCCTCGAAATCGCAGAAATCCGCGACGCAGAGATCGCGATAACTGCCATTAGCGCAGCGCAAACCGGACGTCAGGTGTTCACCACGATGCATATCGATTGTGCCTTCGAATATGCGTCAAGGCTGGAGAATTTTGACGGCAAGATCCTGGCGCCTCGTATCACATGCAATAGCTCAGTGTTCAAATGCATAGTGGCGCAACGTCTCATTCCCCTGCTCTGTCCGCAGTGCAAAGAACCCTGGGATTACGACGAAGCGGCCGAGCGAGAGAATGAACGCGAGGGCAAACCCAAACGCGCCGCAAGAGCGATTGCAAGTTGGGGCGATATGTCCCTCGTTTACACCAAGAAGCGCGGCGGCTGTTCACACTGCCAGTATACCGGCTTCAAGAGTGTTACTGCAGTTGCTGAAGTCGTAGAGCCCGATGAAGAGCTCATGAGCGATCTCGCCACATATGGTGCTGACATTGCCCGCAGACGCTTCAGGTCCCGTCCCGAAGCCGACACCTCCATGGTTGAAAAGGCTATCGATCGGGTCTTCGAAGGCATTATCGACCCATGGTCGATCCTTGATGAAATCGACCGTATCCCAACGAAGCAGGAGATTGAGCGCGATCGCAGGACTGGCGCTTACGAGCGCAGTGCCGCCGGCAAGCGAATGGACGGTGCCCTCGCGTCGGGGGAAGAGCGATAATGGCTTACGAAATCATCTATCACGAAGCGCCGCGTTCAACCGGACTTGCAGGACTATCGCCGCTTCAGCTTTCTCTCGCTCGTCTGGATTTTCAGTGGAAAGCCCGCAGGAGCCTTTACAGAATGCTCATTCCGCGTCTGGCTAGCGCGCATAATTCTACCCCCATTCAGCTCTATGACCTGTATATTCGCCGCCTCAACCGCCGTGGTCGTACAGCAAAAGGGACAGCCCGGGTCATCACCATGATCCGTGACGAGATGCAAATTCATACTCGAGGATTCGCCGAGAGCCTGAAATTACTCGTCCCACGTGAAGAATACGCGATCATCGTCGCAGGAGAAGAAAGTTCGGATATCCCGACAGCACTCTCAAATCTGATGAAGCTGCGGGAGCGTTCCGATAAAATCAATCGCGCCAATCGCAAGGCGTTTGGCACAATTGCCACATATTACTTCCTTTTCCTTGCCACCTTCTGGGCTGTCGCGAAGTTCTCTCTCCCTACGCTTGAGCCTTTTGCAAGATCAAGAGCCCAATCTCCTTCAACATCCCAATCGTTCATGTTGACCGGTGCTCATTGGGCGACAGGATATGGTCCGATCCTGATAACTATGATCGTCATTGTCCTGCTGGCGCTCATCCGTCTGAGTTTTACCCGACTAACCGGACCCGTGAGGATGCGTCTGGAGAAGTTCCCCCCATGGTCCACATATCGCGCCACCCAAGGCTTCATCTGGCTCTCGACATTTCTGATACTCGTGCGTTCAGGGCAGTCGGAGACGAAGGTCCTGCGTAACCAGATCGAGATGGCGCACCCCTGGTTGAAGGAACGGCTGGTGCGCATCGAAGAGCTGATGACTGTGCACGCCCTTCTTTTACCCGCAGCACTCGACGCATGCGGCTTTCAATTTCCTTCGCCGGACATGATCGACGAAATTGCCAATGATTGGGGCGGGGCTGAAGCTGGCTATGACCGTATGTCAGAGAGCAACGAACTTGCTGCTGATGAAAGCGAGGCCGCAGCACTACGTCGCGCCGCGATCATAAGTGCAACAGGCACGATAATAATGTGGCTCCTCACGGGCGCACTCACATTGGCTTCATATACATTCATATCACCGCACGCGAACTGATCGCCTGGCGAAGGAAAGAAGCATATGTCGGAAATTATTGCCCTACTCATCCGGGCCGGTATCGTCCTCGGCCTCATTGGCTCCGTCGCATTGGCCGGTATGTATGCCATGCATGAATCAGATGCGGGGCTCGCCGCGCGCGAAGCCACAGATATCTGGCACAAGACGCATGCCATTTACGGCAACAGTGCAGCTGGCGGAGCCGAAAGTTATCTGGGGATAAACAATGCGGTCGCCATCAAGGCGCATATCGTGCCAAGCGGAATGACTCTCCAGGATGGCGAGACAATTCAGGGACCGTGGGCAGGGTCAACCGTGACACTCTCCAGCAGCTCAGACGGCCATACTCTGTACGAAGACTGGAACGCCATCCCGTCATCGGCCTGCGCCGAATTCGCGGTCAACCAGCCGGTCAACTACATGTATATCAATGGAACGTCCATCTACATTTCGAGCGGCAATGGTAATCAGGCCGGCACGATCGCCGGAGCTTGCAATACCGGCAACAACAGCCTGTCGGAAGTGAAACTCAGCTTTACCTCTGTCGCTGGACAGTAAAGGCGATGAGCGCGTTTGCCATGTTACCGCAGGTGATCGTCAGCATGCTTCTTGGATTGATAGGCGAACAGGGCGCACTCAACACGGTGATGCGCCCCGAAAATCCCGGGTCCGATCTCTCGACGTTCGTCTCGTACAAACAGGCAGTGCAAAGCTACGTTTCTGCCAATGCAGGGTATACCGGGACGGTCCCCGCCTCGTTGCTCTCATCAAGTGCAGGCGCGCAGTCTTCGGGATACGGCAATACTGTGATCCGCAATGATACCGGGACCCAGATTGTGACCTGGGCGCCAGGAAACGGGCTTGCTCTGAACGACGCACTAGCGGCATCAGAGGGCGATCGTGCGATCGGCATTTCCACGGGAACCAGATGGCAGACACCGCTCGGCGGAGATATGGGACCGCTGCCGTTCGCCATTCCAAGCGGTGATCTTGTCTCAGTTGTCCTCTTCATTGGAACGGGTTTCTAACCCATGGATAGTCTGATCGCCTTGATCATATCGAACCTGATCGGCCTCGGCCTCATAAGCAGTCATGCTCGGCTACAGGAGCAGGGGTATGACAATCAGCTTCAGGCCAATACGGCAGGCGAATTTCAAGACCTGCTGGCGTCCTCAAGAAACTACGTCAATTCGAACTACGGTGCGCTTACGGCGCAAATTCCCGTCGGCGGGACAACGGAGATCCCTCTCGGCAACCTAGCACTTCTCCCAAATTTCAGCTCTCTGAATCCGTACGGCCAGACCTGGCATGTCTATATCCAACAGCCCTCCTCGGGCCAGCTTTCTGCATTCGTGTTTACAACGGGGGGTCAATTCCTACCGCTGCCAGTACTCACAAACGTGGCGTCCCTAAGTGGCAGTCACGGGGGTTACGTCGGCCAGGACAACACGCTCCCCGGCATGTCGAGCCAAATAGCGATCGGAGCAAGTGGCGGCTGGCGTCTGCCATTGGCCGGGCTGCCTAATCCCGGATCAGGACACCTCTTTGGCCTTGCTTCCGGGGTCGCTGGGGCACAGTACAATAGCGATGCTCTTTATCGTGACGCCGTACCCAATCACCCGGAGCTGAGCAAGATGAACACTACCCTCAATATGGGGGGTAACGACATCACATCGGTAGGAAACGAGCAGGTGGGCAAGAACCTGCAGGTCGGTAATGGCATTTCCGCTCATAGCATCACACTCGACGCCGGCAACAATCTTACAGAAGGCAATGCCACCTTTTATGGAGATGGTAGTAACGCAGCAATTCGCGCGCCAGACCAGGTGTTTATCCAGCATCCAGACGGGAGCCTGGCGCCAGTAAGTGCGAGCGCACTCCGGTTGCCTTCGGGCAACAATCTGACGGAAGGCTCGGCGTCGTTCTACGGGGACGATACAAACGCTGCCGTGCGTACTCCTGGTCAGGTCCTGTTTCAGCATCAGGACGGGTCATCGGCACCGATTACAGCGTCAACGGCGAATGTCACGACCGGCGTTCAATATAGCCCGACAGCAGCACTCGGAGCCTCGTGCGGACAGCCGGGTCTTACAACCGGCCGCAACGACGGCAGCGGCGAAATCTTGTCCTGCACCAGGGGTATCTGGCAAAGTCTGACGTTCAAACAGTTCTACAGCTATCTTCCGCCGACAACGACCGGTTTTGCAGGCTACGCATCAGCCAACCCTGCGACAGGCAGCTATTCCTGTCAGGCTGGTACGGCCGATACCTACGGGGCAACGTTCTGGTACGGCGATTACGGCTACTCAACACTTCATATCTGTCAGCCGCAATGACCGCGCTCCCTCCCTGTGCCGCCATCATGGCGCAAGCCTATCATGTGCCTGCCGGCATCATCGAGACAGTCACAGCGCATACCCATCCTGGTGGCATCGGGATTATGGGGATCGATCCCGGATGGCTGCCCGTGCTCGAACGTGTCGGCTTCAAACCGCAGGCCATACGTGAAGACATCTGCATCAATATCGCGGCCGGTGCATGGGTTCTGGCCTGGGCGGGTGCGGGGAAGACGGCACGACCTTCTGTGCAAGAGCACAGCGCACCCGTCGATCCTGTCCCATTACCTTCACCTGTCATCGAGAGCTTCGGCGATTGCATCCGCCACGCGTCGCGACAATACCGGCTGCCTGAAACGCTCTTTCGGGCCATCCTCATGACGGAGGGCGGGCGTACGGGCGCTATAACGCGCAACAGGAACGGCTCGTATGACATGGGACCGGCCCAGATCAACTCGAGCTGGCTTCCCCGCCTTTCTGCCATGGGTATTGCGCGCGAACGCGTTCTCAATGACGGATGCCTCAACATCCATATCGGCGCATGGATCCTTGCCACAGCTCTTGGTGGCCAGACACCGGATAATCCCGCCGAATTCTGGCGGCGCGTCGGGAACTACAATTCCGCAACACCGGTTTTCAACAGGGCCTATCAGGCCCGTGTCTGGGCAAACGTCACGCGTCTTTCACACTCAAGGCCTTCAGCAATAGTGAAAATCGCTTCTGCAAACTGACGCAGCGCACGCACTCACATCATCCTGAGTCACACTGCAGACATGAAGAGACATGCTGCAGCCGGACTGGGGACTTATCTTGCCTGACGCATCATCCGATCGGGTGGACTACACCCATGTCAAACCCGGCACCTATATGCTTACACCTCCCTGGCTCCTGCATCTGCGTCAGCAGATGACCCGTCGTCGCCACAGACGATCAACGAAAATGCCCGATTACGGCACGCGAACGATCGCAGGACGTAATGTGCGACATGTTGCCTCTCTGGGCACACATTGCCTCGCATCCAGTCTTCTGAAGAACGCGGGGCTCAAGCGCTATTCGCTCCCCTTCGACTGGGGATGGGCCACGCCTGCCATGGTGCTGCATTGCCTGAAGACGGATTTCAGCGATTTCCTGCCTGAGCCAGGCTGCGACGGGCATCCCCTGTATCATCGTCTCTTTGGCATCGATCGCGTCTTTGCTCATCGCGATCTGCGCGATGCACGCGACCGCGCGTATTACGAGCGCTGCATGAGCCGCATGCGCCGTCTGTTCCAATCCCGCGACGCAAAGCTCTTCCTGATGATCGCCCGACCCGATACGTCAATCGGCTGGCACTTCAGGGATCTGGTCGACCAGATCCGGCAAACGACCCCGCATGCCGAACTCCTGGCCATCCAGCTGCAGCCCCCCCGGGGCGGCGGACAGAGCCTGAGCCTCGAACTCGTCGAGGAACGAGCAGGCTCGCGTCTCTATGATTTCCGACCGGCTTCGGATGAAAGCGGGTTGGGCTATTTCCCCGATATCGTCGATGAGCTCGTCATCCTGCGCCTGGTCTATGGCTATGCCCTGGACCTGAAGGCCTCGCCATGAATGGCCGACGTGTCATCGCGCACCTCTCATGTTGCGCCCTTGCAGGCAATCTTGTGGGATGCATGACGCCCCCTTCCCCTCCTGCAGAGCCGATCGCACAGGATATGGGACATGTTCTGCGCGGCTTCGATACGATCGGCGCCATGCGTTTTCCGATGGTACGGGACGGGTCGGTTCTGCCGGCCGAGCTACAGCGCCCCATGTCCTGGACGTGGCGTGGTCCTGTCGATCAGGCCGTGAAGATTCTCGCGGAGCGGATCGGCTACGGAACCGTTGTCACGGACAAACCAGACGTGCCGTCGGTCGCATTCTCCGTCGATCATGGCACAGCAGCATCGATCCTGGATGAAATGGCCTCGGGGCTCGAGAACAGGGCCTCAATCACGATTGACGTCCCACAACATCTCATCAGGGTTGACTGGCATGCGTGATTTTCTCTGCCTGGCTGCCCTGGGTTTTGTCAGCTGCGTGAGCGCCCGGGCGCAGACCAACGGGCCGACGGACGATCCGATCCCGCCTGTTCCGGTTGCAACACAGCCTCGCGCAGCGAGCGCGCTGGATACGCCGATAGAGGGGGCACGTATCGCACCCGAAATTCCGGATGTCGTTCATGCACCGTCCCTTGAGGAGCAGATGGCCCTGCGTCCTGGCTACGAACCAGGACAGAAAGACACAACCGCCCGCGATAGCGCGCTGAAGCAGACTGGCTGGGCTTACGGCGCTCGCGGGGGGCTCGCTGCCAGAAGCGAAGCGCTCAATGAGATGCTGCGTCGTTACGCGCCAACGCTCGATCGCGTCTTCGATTTTCGCACTGTCGTTCTGCCGATTGGTAATGGGGGCCTCCTGCTACGCCCTCCGGTCGTGACCGAAGCGCAGATGGCCGTTGCGGTCGACCCTTCTGGACAGACCGCGCGAGAAACGGGACGGATCTATGAGATTACCCGTCAAGGAGCGCTCGTTACCGCCCCACCCCAATGGCGCACATGGCTTGTACGCAGCGTCGATGTTCCAGCCGAGCCAGCGGAAACACTCCGCCCCAGGACGCGCCACGAAGTCGCCATCTGGGAAGACGCACTCGCCCGCGGACGCGCTGCGGGCGAGCGGCAGGCTGTCGAGATCTTTCTCGACGATCTCGCTCGATTGCAGCGCGACCTCGTGGGCATGGCGCGCTACCGCCTGCTTCTGCAGGCTGGCAAGGTACGTCCGCCTGAACTGACCTCTCATTATGCCTCCACACAAGGAGGCCATGATCTCATGCGCATCGAGGATACAACACGGCGTATCCGCGAACAGCCCGGGCTCGATGCCGATCGCGCGCACTGGAAAACAGAGGAAGACACACCTTGAGACCGATCCCGAACGGCGGTGGACTGCGTGGCAATGACGCAGAACGCATGATGGGCGTCCTGCTTGGCGGGCTGGTCCTGCTGGTCATCCTGGCGGGCGGCCTGTGGTGGCGGTTTCACGCAGAAATAGCCCGCGCGCTGCTGGGTGAGCAGCATCTGACCCTGCGCGCCCTCTCGCTCGTCACGCATCGTTACGACGCTTTGCGTTTCAGCCTTGAGGAGGCGGCGCCGGAACGGGTCACGGCGCTCAAACTCTGGCAGCTGTGCAGTATCACAGGCAGCGTACTGCGCTGGCCGATCGCCTTGCTGATCGTGGGCCTGGCTGTCCTTTGTGTCCTTCGGGCCCCCCGCGAGCAATATCGCGCGCGGTTCGGGCTCGATGGACTACAGAAAATCCTCGCCCGCATCCACCCGATCGGACATGCCTGGATCGGCAATGACGCTGTTCTGGTGGCTCCGGCTCCCCCCGGCGAGGCACTGCGCCCCCTCGATCCTGCCCTGCGGGCCGACGAGTGGATAGACCGTTATTGTCGCTCCGGCACTGTTCAGCAGCGCGTCAGTGCCGCTGAAGCGGCTTTGGGGAAACAGCTTGGCGCACCATGGTCGGGACCTCACGCAGCTACCCCCCTCATCCAGTGCCTTTTCGTCGTCTTTGCGTGGCAGGCCGATCGCCGCAAGAAGGACGCTGTCGGATTGCTGGGCGATCTGTCGAAAGCCTTGTCAGGACAGTTCCAGAAAAAAACGCCTTCCAAACCAGCCGCCATTCCGCATGCTCTTTGCCGATCGGTCAGACTGCATCTCGAACGGGGAGACTGGACCAAGGCCCTGGAGATCACAAACAGGCACGCCTATACCGTCCCTGCTCTGCTCAGCCTCTTGCAATATGCGCGTGTAAGGACCGGCGTATTCAATCCGGGCCTGTTCGCCTGCATCCAGCTCGTCGATCGGGATCTGTGGCTGGCGCTCTCGGCTGTGTCCTATCCCAGAGATGGTCTGCCATATCATATCATCTCGACAGCGTCGTGCCTCGAAGCCTCGGGCGCGCTGGAACACTGGCGTGCCGAGTGTGAAGATGGCAGCCCGCTATCGCGCAAACATATCGAGCGAAGCGTCGAAGCGCTGAACATCCTGTGAGCGCGCCGCTCCCTTTCGAATGCCATGGGTTCGGTCTGCGTTCGGCCTACCTGGCAGCACGAAGCGCCTCAAAAGTCCTGATGCTCTGGCTGGCAGACACCTACACTCTCGATGGTTCAGTTCTTGATCGCGAACACGCACTCACCCCGGCCGCCCTCCGCCAGGTCAGGGACCAGGGACGTTTTCTTGGGTTCGATATTGCGGATGCACCGCCGCTGCCTTTGCTGGCCATCCGTGTCTACGTCGATCTCGTCACATTCGATCACGCAGGTCGCCTCGCTCCAGCGGCCCTGACAAGGCATCGCAGCGGGGAAAACGCCCTGCTTGAAGTGGCACTACCCGATCTCTCGAGGACCATGCAGCATGGTATCGGATAAAATGCCTTACACGACACAAGAGGATGGCGAGTTCGTGCATCTCTGGCCTGAGGACGGACGCAGTCTTTATCCAGAGATCCTGGACCGCCTTCTCTCCTGGTCCCATGATCTCGGAGCGTCAAGGATCGATATCGAGACGGGTCGACAGGTCACGCTGAATGTTCATGGGCGTGTGATCCGCGTGACCTCGGACCCTGTAACAGAGTCGGAGGCGGGCGAGGTTCTGGTCTATATGTATCGGTCCCAATCAGGTCTGACGACGCTCAGGAGTGGGGAGCCTCGGGATTTCGGGCATCGCTTCTGGCCTGAGCGTCAGAATGACGGCAAGCGCTACTGCTTTCGCGTCAACGCTTCGAGCTCGGTAATTGGCCCGGATAACGGGATCTCGATGGTCATTCGTCCGATCGTCGAAAACCCGCTGCGCCTCGCCCAGCAGAATGTCGAGCCCGATATCCTGCAGGCGATCGATGCGGGCGACGGCTTCGGGATCATTTCAGGGGCGACAGGGTCGGGGAAGACCACGCTCATGGGCGGGATCAACTGCTGGCGTCTTGAGGATCCGGACCAGCATGTGAACATCTTCGAAGGCTCCGCGCCGACCGAGCTTCTCTATGATCGTGTTCCCAGAATCAACGCCACGATCACCCAGGTCGAAATCGGTCGGGACGTGAAGACCTTCGCTGATTTCATTCGTGCCGGCATGAGACGCGAGCCAACCGATATCATCGTGCAGGAGATCCGCGACCCGTCCTCCATGGAGGCCGGTATTCAGGCGGCCATTTCCGGTCACCGTGTTCTGGCGTCTCTGCATACGAACGACTGTGCCGCCACAATCAGACGGTCGATCAGCCTCTGTCCCGCAGAGCAGCGCGACAGTCTGACGATCGGGCTCGTCGAAAATCTCAGACTACTCGTCAATCAACGGCTTCTGCCCGCAACGGATGGCCGGCGCACGCCGATACGCGAATTCGTGCCTGTCACTCGCACACTGCGCAACGCCCTACTCGACTCACCGCGCGATCGCTGGCCGTCGATGATCCGCGAAGCGGTCGAAAAAGACGGACAGAGCTTCTCGCGTGCGATCAACAGGGCACTTCGAGAAGAGCGCATATCACGCCAAACCGCCGAACGGGCCAAAATGGGGGAGCGCTAGAATGTGGCGTAATACGGCGGATCCGGTGCGCATTGGACCGGTCGATGCCCGGGCCCTTGCGCCCATGGCGGTCTTCTTTCCCCACTGGAGCTTCACGACTTTCGGCATCGCTGTCGTCGGCGTCTTTATCTTTTCGGTACTGGCGTTTTTCGGCCTGACGCTGCCTGTCGCACTACGGATGCTCAGAGTCATGATCGCCGGCCCAATCAGGCGGCATATTCCGGTGCATAAGCGCCGGGCCTATTTCTGAAAGAGCGTTTCCTATGGATGTCGATGATCTTGTCGGACCCGTCACGCTGCTTTTGTCAGCGCCAGAGAGAGCCATCTCGCGTGATGGTACATCGAAGCACGCTTTTGCTCCAAAGGATCTGGCAAGACCTGACGGGCTGCTTCCGGTGCTGCTGCGCATGGCCGAGGAAATATGGCGGCGCGATTGTGGCGTTGGCCTTTTCGGGCTCGTTCTGGTCCAGGATGCGAAATCCTGGTCCGGGTACCGCATCACACGGATCTATCACGCTTCGGCCTCGATCGTTCTGCTCGCGATCGACGCCGTCATCGAGGAAATTCTTGAGTTGGCGGGACATACCACGATCACGCTTGCCCATTTCAATGCATGGATCGGGCTTCATACAAACCTCAAAGAGAAGCCTGGAAACCAGAGGTATTCATCATGAACGACAAGAAACGCCGCTGGATCGGTGCTATCATTCTCATAATTTTAGGAACCTCTTTGTCATTTTATTGCACTCGTGATCAAGGTTGGCACACAATCGACCCGCCAGAGGAACCGTCACTGCATCCGTTATTTGACCACTGACGCCGCGATGAACGTGCTTAGGCCCTAAAGGACGACCGCTTCCGCAAACCAACACCGCACTCACATCGCACCGTCATATCCTTTGCGGACGAACCTCAAAGGATATGCGGTCCATGCAAATCGAAATCCCCCTGCGCAGCGCCGTTACCGTGACGATCGATCCGGAGCGACGCGTTCTGTGCATCACGGACCGGGAAGCGGACGTGCCAGTTCCGGGATCGGGACAGTCGAACCATGTGTGGCTAAGCGGGGAACAGCACAGCACCGGCAGGAACCGGTTCAACCAGATCCCTCAGGAGCATGAGGGATACAGGTTCGAAGAGCTTGCCGGTCGCCTGTTCAGGCGCAAGGCGGTCTGGGTCGTGACGATCGCAAGCGTCGGCTTTCTGGGGTTCATCGTTGCCCGTCACCCGGACGCTGCTCATCAGCGGGCCCAGTTTGACGCACTCGAGCGATTGCACGCCCCACCCGCAGCGAATACGCCCGTTATCCCGTCCCAACCCCCACCGTCATCGACGCCGCTTCCTGCATCCCCCAACGCAGCTTTCGGACTGGACTGAGCCCATGGCCGCGATCAGGCGCCGCATGGACGGCCCCCAGAACCAGCATGAGCAGCGTGATGGCATCGTCTATCGCGACACGCGCCGTGTCGGGCAGCAGATCGCCGAGATGCTCACGACAGGGTTTTCGGCTGTCCCGCTTGCAGCGCTTGCTGTTCTCTGTCTCGTCGTGCCTGCGCTCTGTCCTGTCATAGCAGTCATTGCAGGCTCTTACGCAATCGTGGTCATGACCCGGCCGATGCAGTTGCCCTTGCGATTGCCGGCCTCTGTCGGGGGTAAGGATCCATTTAATATCGTGCCCGATCCAAAACGGGACGGTGGGGAAATAATCGGCCCTGCTGCTGGTGACTGGCTTCTTGGCTGGGACGAGGCCACCGGCCAGCAACTCTGGCTCGCGGGCAAGGATATGACCCTGCATGGCTTGCTCCCGGGTGCGACCGGCGCAGGCAAGACACAAACCATTTACAGTCTGCTTTGCAATGCCTTGGCGGCCGGGAGCGGCTTTACGCTGATCGACGGCAAGGCCTCGAACAATCTGGCGTTCAGCGTCCAGACCATGGCGCGCCGTTTCGGCCGTGAAGCCGATGTACGGGTGATCAATCTCCTCGTTTCCTCGGGCGACAAAAAAACAAACACCTGGAATCCTTTTGCGACAGTCAGCGCCGAGGGCATGACCGAGCTGCTCAAAACGCTTTTCCTACCCGATGAGGCAGGGGGCGGAGATGGCAGCAATCAGTATTTCCAGAGCAAGGCCGACTCTCTTATCGCCGGCATGGCCTTCATATTCGTCTGGGTTCGCGACTGTCCGGGACTGCGTATTCCGATCACGTCCGAGACGATCCGCGTTACCTTTTCCGATATCGACAAGCTGCGCGCGCTCGCAGAGGACAGGATTTTCCACTATTACGACTTCACGTCGCAGACGGAATGCTTCGAGGTGCTTCCCGAACACTTTCCTGACGTTCTGCTCAACCCCATCCGCTATTACGTCAAAGAGACGGGCGGCTTCAAAAAGGGGCAGTCGGTAGACGACCAGGCAAAGGTCCGCGAACAGCATAGTTATGTCGTCGGCGGCTTCGCCAAGACCTTCACCCAGATGGGCTCGACGCTGGGTCATGTCTTTCGGTGCTCGATCCCTGACGTCGATTTGCGCGATGTGCTCTATAATCGCCGCATCCTTGTCGTCATGCTGCCGTCTCTCGAAAATCATCCCGAGACCAATGCAGCCCTTGGCAAGGCTGTGATCACTGCCCTGCGCTACGCTCTCGCCGCAGCATTGGGCACATCGGTCGAAGGCGATTACGAGGACGTGGTTGTCAACCGCCCCTCCGCCTCCGACACGCCCTATCCCATGATCATGGACGAGTTCGGTTATTTCGCGACGCGTGGCATGGACGCGATGATGGCGCAGGGCCGCGAACTGAACGTGTCGCTCTGGCTCTCCTTTCAGGAGATCGGGACCATCTATGCGACGCTGGGGCGCGATCGCTCGGTACCGCTACTGGGCAATCCCGAACTACGGATTTTCCAGAATATCCGCGATCCGGGTCCGACCAAGGAGTGGGTTGAGCAGACAGGCGGCACGATGAACGTCTCGGTGTTGCCCGGCTACGACAATTCCTCGCCGATCGGTCTCTATGCCGATCAGCAACGTGCGGATATCCGCGAGGTCAAGCGTATCTCATGGAACGACATCTCGAGCCTGCGTCCCGGTCAGGCCATCATGCTCTGGCGGGGACAACGCATCTATATGCGTCTGTTCTATGCCGGCATCGAGCCAAAGGGACAAAACAGGGTCTTTCCGACCATTGCCCCCTCCTTCCGGAAAATCGGCGGAGATACGGTGCCGAAAGTGAAAACGCTGGAGGATGTGACCAGGCAACTCGCGGCCGGCAGGCATTACATCCTCGAGGATCAGCTCGAAGCGCTACCGGGGGTTCTGGGCAAGGTCATGGAGCGCCTGCCTCTGGTTCTCGGAACCATCGCGACGCCCATGCAGGATGCAGCGATCCTCCTGCGCGATCTGGCCCCCGATCAAACGAACAAGGAGCCGGCACGCCCTTTTTCAGCACTTTTTCACAACCGGCCGACGCCAGCACTCTTGCAGCCGCCCAAGGGACAGCGCCTGTCAGACGAGGAAGACCAGACTCTGCTCGCGATCCTCTGCGAGGCGGATAAGGCCCTCGGAGGGGAAGATCCGAAAGACCGGATTGTCGCCATGCTCAACGCGCGGCGGACCGCCCAATCAGGCTGAGACAGCAGGTCTCAATACCTTCCGCCAATACCCTGAGACGCGATGAGCAGCCCGTCCTGCACTGGCACGGACCATCGAAAGAAAGACCGAATGTCGTTTACTCGTATCAATATGCTGATCGTTATGGCCAGCCTGTTATTGGGACTTGGCTGGCTGATTGCCCCCGAGGGTGCCAGACTGATCTGGATCATGATCGCTCAGGCCAGCTTCCTCGGCCTTGCGTTCTTCACCGTCCTTTCGGCGACAGCCCGCAGAGCGGAAATCGATCGGACCACTGCCTTGCGGCTGTTCTTCTTTGTTCTTCTCTGGTCGGCTCTTGGTCTCTTCAACCTTGCCTTCGCCGATGCCTTGCATAAAGCCTGGCTACCGTGAAACGATGATGCTCATGCAGGGTTTTCAGGTCGAAGATCGGGAAGGGATATAGCGATGCAAAAGAACACGGTCCCCTTGTGCGTCCCCTTCGAGCGCCGGGCTGAAGTCGCCGCCCGGGGCGCAGTATTCGATCGCGAGGAGAAATGCTGGCTGATCGAGCGAGACAGGACATCCGGGCTGGAGGCATTCCTGCCCTATCGCTATCGGAAAGATCGAGCTGCGCCTTACATCCGCCCCTGGATGGTTCCACAATCGCTCTGGGGCCATGACCTGCGCGCACTTCTTGCCAAAGAAGACTGGGACCGTATTCGCAAGGATACCTATGCCCGCGCCGGATCGCGATGTCGCGTTTGCGGGGGGCGTGGCCCAAAATGGCCGGTTGAGGCTGATGAGGGCTGGGATTATGACGATATACGCAGGATTCAGACCCTCAAAGGCGTAATTGCGCTATGCCCCGATTGCCATGCCGTGCGGCATTGGGGAAAGACCATGACTGAAGGGCGGAGCGAACAGGCGATCGACTGGATGGTGGAAATCAATGGATGGACACGCGCCCAGGCACGGCAATGCGCCGATGACGCCATGGCGCTCTGGCACAAGCGCAGCGATCATACGGACTGGCAATGCGACATTACCTGGGCCGTGCGGACCTACGACGTGACGCCTCTTGAGGCCGGCACGCGCGAAGCACGCGAACTGAACCGAAAATTCGTGGCGCAAGCCCAGGCGCGGTTCAAGGCCCGACACGATCGGCGGGACGATCTCGACCACTTTGTCACCGGCGGCTGAGACCCTCGGTGGTTACACAACGAGGGCATTCCCAATTCGCACTCACATCATAGAGCCTTACTGTTCAATAAGGCTCACACACCCGGGCCGGGCATCTCGTGGTTCGTCCACGTGATGGTAATCCATGCTGGAGAGATTTCGTCATGACAAGGTTCGTTTCCCAAACACCGAGCCCCCTGAGCTTATCTGAGATACCGCGCACATTGCGCGCAGGAATGTGGCCGGGCATCATCGGAGCAATGATTGTTTTTACAACGCCCGTCCTCGTTTACATGTCTATCTTCTTTCTCCTGTTCACCGTCTATCGTGATGGCCTGATCAAGGCCTTCGTTCACGAGCAGACGTTGACACCGCTCGCATACGCTGTGGCGACGATCCACCAGGTCCTGCACCTATCATCCATTTGGTGCGCAATCGCCGCTGTGGTCTTCCTGGCAAGCGCTCTCTACTTCGGTCGTAGCCGACGTTTTGATCGTCGCTGATATCACACAATCCAGAAGTCTTTTTGATGAGATAGGGTGCGGCCCACCCTATCTCCCACTTTCCGAGAACGGTTCTCGTCAGGCTATGTAGCCCCGGCGACGCGAAGCTCTGTGCCCATGTCCAGCCGAAATCCGGGCAATGCCTGTCAGCACTCACATCGCCTCCTCGTATCCTTCTTACAGGCTCAGAACTCTGGGTCTGTCGTTACCTGCCTGGATCAGATGTCAGGTGACGCCGAACCATATCGGAGGATGGACCTATGACGCGTCAAGTTTTAGAAAGATCTGGTCGTCTCACTTTGCGCCGGGCGTTACAGACCTTGCCGCGCGTTATTCGCGCTGGACGGTCAGCCAGTATCGTCGCAGTAGGCACTATTGTGGCACTATCAGGCTCTTTATTTCTTGCTTTCGTTTTCTGGTTGATATCCAACTCCGATATGGAGCTCGTGACCGCTCTTACTACATTGGCTCGCCATGCGTCCCCGTCAGAGACCGCTGCTTTTATCGATACAGTCAGAACAAACCTAAAATCGCTGCTCATTGCTATCGTAGTGGTGTCACTCTATTTCGGAGCACTCGCTGGCTGGGTTCAATGCGCCAGAAGCGATGACGCGCAGCGTAAGACGTCAGGCCACTCGAATGACGGTGATCGAAACCCAGACATAGGCGTAGCGCCGTGAAGGCGGTCACGCATACTACCTTACGCATTTTGGCAACGGGATGTCCCGGAAGCGATATACTTAAGGATAGACCATGAACAAGCAAGCACCTAACAATCAGGCAAACTACAGCCTGAAAATGTCTCCTGACATTCTATGCCATCTACCGGAAGACATCGCCCTGCCGCCAAGACCGTTGGCGCGTCCAATCGTCCCCTTGATATGGGTGTCGGTTTCATACTTGCGAGGGGAAAGCGTAGCCGGCACCATGCCTGTCTTCACCATGGTATCGTCTTCTGCTCAAGATCGATCCATGAGTCCAGAAGATTGACGGCGGCGGACACCACACAAGGGGCAATGCGAAAGATATCGGTCCGCTATCGCAAACCATCTCTGCCCCGAAGGGCTGATTTCCCCGAAGGGCTGATTTCCCCGAAGGAACTGCCCCCTGGCTGGGGCCTTGTCGTGACCAGTTGGAAGAATATTGCTCGCATCGTGACAGGGGCCGCTCTCTCCATCACAAAACCCGGCTCATTCGATTGCGCGCATGACGCCTTCGCCGAAACCATGCTGCCGACGATAAGGAGAGCGACCATGCCAGCCACAACGCTCTTTGAGAATGTCCATACAGACGACCAGGGTGTTGACCGGTTCGCCGCGCTCATGAAGGCAAAACTGGCGGCAAGCCGGGCGAAAGGCCGTGCGGGCTGGGAGACGTGCACGGAGCATCGGCTCATCTCGTTGCTTCACGAGCATCTTGAGAAGGGCGACATGCGTGATGTGGCGATCATCGCCATGATGATCCACCTTAACAGGGAGGGCGCATCCCATGACCGATGACACTACCGCCGCGAGCCCGGGTTCGGTGCGCAGGCGATGCAGAAAGGGCACAAAATCTACCTGTCCCCATGCTAACCTGGTTTATTGCCCGTTATACGTCGCGTCTCACGATCCGCGCCTGGCCGTGTTCGGCTGCGACGATGGAAAGATGACCGAAGACAGTCTTTGTGCCGCGTCGAGAGGCCTGGATTTCAACGGAATGCTTGCCGCGCTTGAAGCAGGGAACCCCCTTTTTATTCAATCACTCGCCATGCGTGAGCGCAATGCCGCTGCTCAGGCGCAACGCGTCCGTAACCTTCAGAGATCCGGGCTGAAGCAATGCCCTCCATGAAATCGCACATTGATCAGCTGCATAAGATTCGTGCTGTTCTGCGGGACTACAGGGCCATGACCCCGGCACCACGTCGTCGTGTGGCCAACTGGGGCCGACGGGATCGGACACGGCAGCGACGCGGTCCTGATCACCACCAGGCTCTGTCAACCGCTCCTCACGAGCGTCACACCAAGCGACGGGGTTCCTTCGTCGTCGATTAAGGAAAAAGAAACGATGTCTACACGATGCTCGCTCACCCTCGAAAACGGCCCTGCCTTCGTCGAGTGGAACCTTTGCGATATCGCTACAAATGAGATCGAGGCGATCATCAGACGCGATGTGTCGATGAGTCTGTCCACAGAAGGCGATCTGTCCTTATGCGTAGGGGGGAAAACCATCAAGGATTTCAACGATGACTGGACGACCTGCGAAAGTTTCGACCGTATCGGCTTCTGGGAAGAAAATGCGTCGCGGCAGGATATGTACGATCGCGATAATGCCACGGCTCCCGAACGTGAGGCACTGTTCTGGGAATACATGAAAAAAAACGGGATAACGGAGTTTTCGATGTCGGGTTGTATCATAACCAGCGATGGAGTGACGCTTCATCATTGGCTGTCCGACCAGGGGGTGTAGGCGCAAATTTGTGCGCGATGGTGAATGTAGAGATGAATCCAGGCTCGGGGATATTGTGGTTTTCTTGGCTTTCCAGGTTCGGAAACCAGTTTGCGCTGTTCCTCTATCCCAGTGATTATCGGTATCGCGCAAACGAGAAAAAACTTTCCCGGGGTCAAAAGCCCGGCCAGTCTTTCATTATTGGTCTTCATTCCCGGATTGTTGAATGCTTGATAGCGGGTGCTCTCTGACAGAGTCGGCCTGCACATCGCCATCAATCTGCAGATCATCTCTGCACCTGATCGCAATACCAGTCCCTCTGAAGATCCGGATCAAGCCGGAGCTGACCGATCAATCCCTCCCCGTCGCTGAGGCCGTAACGATCCGGTGCCGGCTCTGCCCAGGACCGAAGAGACAGCGCGTATCCAAAGAGTTTCCAGGCGATCTGATTTGCCCATTCAAGAAACCTGGCCCGTGCGAAGCAAGATCCGAGCGATGCCTATCAGCACTCACATCGCGCCAGCCTATCCTGCTTACAGGCTCAGAACCCTGGGTCTGTCGTCACCCAGTCGGGATCACCGGCAGGCGGCGGTTGATCCGACTGGAGTATGAACGCATGACGCCTCATATGACACACGACACGGAACGGAAAGGCGCGACACCGATTACGCGCGACATGCTGATAGATCCTCTCCATCGGACCTATCGCCATAAAAGAAGCGGCTCGTTGTACGAGGTGCAGGGCCTCGCAACGCTCCGAATTGACTGGCAGCACGATCACACCGAATGCGTCGTCTATCTCGACCTCGATTTTGGCCGGATGTGGGTTCGCCCGGTTTCCGAATTCATCGATGGTCGTTTCGAGGAGGTGCCAGCATGACGCACACAAGCCCGTGCATACCGAGCAATTCGGTAAGGTCACGCTCTATCTCGGCGCACTTGCTGGCTGGGTTCAGGGATGCGGATCGCCTGAACAGCCGGCCGCCTCTTCACTCCCGCGTCACCAGGGTCAACACACCCCCGTCGGTTGCCAAGGAAAAAACGATGCAGAATGAACACATAGTTATACTGCGCCTGTCCTGCGGACCCGCTGCGATCGAGTGGCACCTCGGCGAGGACGTCGAGCCTTCCTGCCTTGCAGAGATAATCAATCATCGCGTGTCGATGAAACGGGACAAGGACAACGTCCCATTACTCTACATCGGGAACAAGTTCATGAGACCGTTCTCCGATGACGCTGGCAGCGGGTTTTACGATCGGTTGCTATTCTGGTTCGATGATGAAAACAAAAACGACGATGTCTACGATTTCGACGCGTCATCCCCGGAACGACGTCAGGATTTTCGGGGCTATGCAAAACAATGCGAGCTTAGCGACTTCAAGCTGTCCGGATGCACTGTGAAAACAGATGGAATGACGCTTCTACACTGGCCCGCTGAAACAGATGGGGTGTTACGTGGCTACGCGCTGAGCGTTCCAGACCCATCCAAAATCACCGACATGGAAGCGGCAGCCCTGCGTGATCTGGTAGACAGAGCAACAACGCCGCCAACCCAATGTGTACTGACGCTCGAGCACGGTCCTGCAGCGGTCGAATGGTACCTCAGGGATATAACCGATCCCTGCGACATAGAGAGAATAGTCAACCTCGACGTCTCAATGCGTATCACAACCCAGCAAAAGCTTGAACTGCTCCTGGGAGACAAGGCGATAAAAATCTACGAGAACCGGATCTTCAACGAGAGAAACGATCGGATCGCTTACTGGCTCGGAGGCGAAGCCAAGGGCGCGCTTGAAGATTACCTATACGCTACCTCACCGTTGCGGCAGCCACTATTTCGGGAACACATGAGCCAGTTTGGAACCTCCGGGTTCAAACTGGTAGCCTATGAGATCACTTCCAATAGCAGGACACTGGATCAGTGGTTGTCCCACTGAGGCGTATAGCCGCAGAATTGCGCACGATCGCGCAGCTCGTTCACACTGGGAAGGGAAGTGATTCATGAAATCTGTCTCCCACCAGAAGGAGGAAATCGGCGCACTCCTTCGGGATTACCGAAGCATGACGCCGGCGTTGAGACGACGCCTCTTCCGCCTCGGGTTCGACGTCATTGAAAGCCGTCGCCACGTGCGTCTGGTTTTCAGGGATGACCCGTCGATCGTTCAAATCCTGCCGGCTACGGGAAGCGACTGGCGTGGCGGCCGGAACGCTGCCGCGACGCTCCGCCGAAAGCTCACCAAATGCGCACCGATGAACGATACCAGGTGAATCAGGTCGCCTGGTGTCACGATACAGAGACTGGTTGTTGCCAGGATTAAGGGAGTTTGGCAGGCTCGCTTCACAAGCCCGTTCCACTATTCACCAGTTATCGTGAGGTGACGACATGAACACATCCGATATCGTTACGCAGGTAGCCGAGGAAACCGGCCTCGAAAGGACAGAAGCGAAAGCCGCCCTCGATGCAACACTCGCCGCCATTGTCAACGGCGCCATCAAGGACGGTACGGTCGGTCTCACGGGTTTCGGGAGATTTGCAATCCGGACCCGCAAGGCTGGTAAAGGACGCAATCCCCGAACCGGTGAAACAATCATCATACCGGAGAGAGAGGTTCTCGTTTTCATGCCCGCGAAGTCTGTCAGAGACGCCGTGCACCCCCCGGCGGCCCCCTCTCAACCAGAGGCCCGGACCGCTACCGCCAAAGGCAAGAAGTAGAACCCTGCGGCGATCAGGCTCCACTCGCCCTCGCGTCCTGAAGCGCGGATAGCCTAGCCTCCACCGGGCACATTCTGATCGGGTGGCGGGACGCGTCCGGATGTCAGGATTGGGCCAGATGACCCTCTCGAATTTTTCCAATTTCCCCCCTTGAAATGACATGGACCGCGCCCAGATCGTTTCCGGGCGATCGCTGCAAAGGGTCGCCCACGCACCATCTCTGGTAATTTTTACCCATGTTGCTCAAATGGAGGATATGGACATGAGAACTGCCCTGGATTTTACCCCGCTCTTTCGTTCGACTGTCGGGTTCGACAGGATGCTCGGCGCCCTCGAAGCCGCCACGCGCGCGACGGGCTCCGATAACTGGCCCCCTTACGACATCGTCAGAACGGGCGAAAACGATTATCGGATCGATATGGCCGTTGCGGGCGTCGATCAGGCCGATATCACCATCACCCAGGAGCGCAATACGCTGACAGTGACCGGTCATCGGAACGAAGAGCCAAGTGGTCAGGTGGAGTATCTGCATCGCAGTATCGCCGGTCGTGGCTTCGAGCGCCAGTTCGAACTGGTCGATCACGTCAACGTCGTCAACGCCTCCCTGGTGAACGGGCTTCTGACGATCAAGCTGCACCGTGAGCTTCCCGAAGCGATGAAGCCGCGACGCATCGAGATCCGATCAAAGGCCGATGCGGTGCCTGCGCGGATCGAAGCACTCGAATCCGCAGCCTGATTTTTCCTGAAGGTAGAGGGCCTTTCAACGCCCTCTACCCGTGTCCCCATGGCGTTGGACGCCGGGCGGAAAGTCCAATGCCGGTTGCGGCAAGGAACGACGCTCCTGGATCCCGCCGGATCGCCTGCCTTGATTGGCCCGATCCATCGCGTTCTGTGTCGCAAAGCCCGCCTTGCGTAACTTGCGCCCCAGATCGTCCCATTGCCCGGGTTTGACCGCGTCGAACCCTTTGCGCTCCCGCTTCTGGCGGGCGCCCTTTCCAGGCGTCTGTCCGGCAAGGGCTGCCCGATCATTTTCATACTCCGCGCGTATCCAGTCGCGACGATCCTCCTCATAGGCCAGGCGTTGACGCACAAGGTCGATCGCGAGCGCCTTGTACGGGTGACGCCCCATATCCGCCGCCATACGATCATAGAGATCATTGACCGTGATCGCCGTCTTGTCACCCAGAGGACGCGACCATTGCTCCGCCTCTCTGAGCGCCGCCTCAGCCACGAATGTCCAGCACTGGGACACATGACGACTTTCCGCTACATAGGTCGTAAATCCCGTCACGGATGCCGTGCCGCGCGGCATGGCATTGATGTGCTCCCCCGAGTTGACGCCCTGGGCCGCGTCGATCGTCATCGCGTAGCCCAGTCCAAGACGAAGCCGACCGGTCTTACTGTCGGTCAGGGAGTCCCAGGACACGAAACCCTGTCGCCCCTTGTCATTGGCTAATTTCAGCCCGTTCTCGTCCCAGGAGACAACGGTCGCGAAATCGCCATTGACGCCCAGCTCGCAGCGCCGCACGCCCCATTTCGTGTCGTAACTGCCCCATGTGCGGGAGTAGAGGCGCAGGCGATCTCCGGCCGCGATCGGCAGATCATAGAGATCCGTTTCGTTCCCGCGCTGGCTCATCGCGGGACGGATCGTCTCATGCGTGCCGATCTCGCCACGCTGACGCAGACGCTCGCGGACGGCGAGGCCCAACGCCAGCGCATCCTCATTCGTGGGCGCGGACATCGTTATCCCGCGCTTCGAGCCCGATACGACCAGCATATCGCGCCTGCGTAGATAGAATTCGGCAATCCGGGACACGACCTGATCATAATCGCCTCCGACCAGAGTCAGGGTCCCGTCCCGTCGCTTCATGTCGATCGCCTGCCGGGCGCGCGCCTTGTCCTCCTCCCGCTGCTCGTCTTCCGTCATCGTCAGATCCCGCCCCGGACTACGGAAAAGACCGGCAATCTCGCGTTTGCGCCGCGAGTCCTGACGGACCGTCGAGGTAAGCGCCATCTGCTGGTCTTTCGGCAGAACGCGCTCGAGGATCTCGATGGAATCCCCTGCCCCGATCGCCTGCGCCTGCTCCCTGTCTCCCAGAAGGCGCAAGGAGAAACCCTGGCGCTCACGCAGGCGCAGCAATCTGAGGAGCTGCTTTGGCGCAACCTGACTGACCTCGTCTATGACCAGGACCCCGTCGGGTCCGAGTTTCAAATCGCCGCGTTCCATGCGCGACAACAAGGGTGTCAGGGCAAACCCCTTCTTGATACCAGCGTCTTTCAGGGCATTGGTCTGTCGCCAGGCCATAGCGGTACCGATCACCTTGCGCCCATCCTCGTGCCAGGCATCGACAAGGGGGCGAAGCATGGTGGTCTTGCCGGAGCCCGCAACGCCGACAAGCAGGCTGAGCCGTCCAGCCTGACCGAACCCTCTCATCGCGGCGAGCTGCGCCGCGCCGTGGTCGGGCTCGCGCTCGAAATCGAGCCCCGACCGCGCAACCGCCGCTGCGATCTGGCCTTCCGTGAGGGCGCCATCTCGCATGCGTGACGCCTCCCCGGCCAGTCGCCCCATTTCCCGCTCCAGATCGATTTGCTCCTGTGTCGCGATCCTGACGCGACCATTCACCGACCGCACCCGCAGCGCCGTATGCTTGCCCTCGACCTGCAGTCCGGTATGTTCGATATGATCGGCCAGACGCTCGATCTCCTCAACCTCCTTCAGACCTGCGGCGATGAACCCGTGCGCTGCGTGGGTCCGAAGCACGTCCCGATCGAGAACGGCCGCCGTCTTGAAGTCTTCGGCGATCATCGCCGAGGCGATCTCATAAGCACGAGAGAAGCGTTCGGCATCGCTGATCGTCTCAGTGACATGGTTCGTCAGAACTGTTTCCCGGCCCCAGCCGATCTCCTCGGCCTGAGCTTCCCAGATTTCACGATCATTGTTTCCGGTATATTTGGCCGACCGATAAGCAAGGTTTGCCTGGTGAAGCAGGGTAAATTTCTGATCGGCGGTGAGATCTGACCAGTTTCTCCCCTGCTTCTTCGCAAAAGCCTTTGCCTTGCGCTGCGCCTGCTGACTGCGCTTGGAGAAATGATCGCAGACCCCCTTCGGAACGGCATCGATCGCGATCGAGCGCCCCTTGTTGTCCGGACTTACCTTGATCCCCAGAGAACGCAATTCCGCTGCAAACGCCGCCTGAAAGACCGCACCGAACAGATGGGCTGTGGTACTCGTGACCCGTGCGGAATCGAGCGACCCGAGATGCCCACTCTCTGTCGCCACCGCGTTGAACATCGGGTTATGCAGATGCGCCTGCGGATCCCCGGGGACAGGCACTTCGACCTTCGCGGTAGCGCCATCACGCCCGTCCTGGATATCGAGAACGGGGCGGGCAGAGTGATGGCGAAATGTCACCCAGGCAACCTCGCCCTGCTCGATATACGCATCGTCTCCGGATCCCCGACGCGCCAGTCCGATCTCTTTGGCGATGAAGCGCATCGCCGTGTCATTGGCGCGATGCATCGCCTGCCAGAGCAAGGCCTGCTCTTCCGAAGAGCGCGCCAGAAGAATGGCGACCGAAACCGATTTATGGGGCGCGGAGGTGAAATCGATCGCGGAGATCTCTCGCTTGCGCCCCGTATTGGCCCAATGATCCCCCGTATCCGCCCGTTTCGCCTCGAACAACCGTCCCAGAGCCTCGTCTGTCGGCAGTTTTATCGGATCGATGCCGAGTGCTGTGGCGATACGCTCGCCCATATCCGGACCCCAGCTCCCGCGTTCGTCACGGGCCGTATAGTAGTTGTTCAGGCGCTCGCCGGACTCCCTGTCCGGGTTGGCATCGAACCGCACGTCCTGATCGGGCTCCGTACGGTGTTCGCGCAAATAGGCCAGGATCAGCTTGCCTGCTCCGTCCGCGCTGAGCTTGCGAAAGGTGATCATGGCCGATGACCCGCACCGAGCTTCACGGCCATTTCCACCACCCCGAGCCGCTCCTCTATCCTGTCCTGCTGCTCGCCAAAATCAACCAGGGTTTTTCCGATATTCTCGATGCCGTCCGCGACCCGGCTTATGACATCGACCAGCTTGTCTCCCGTTTCGTCTTCCGGCGGGCTGACCAGGCGATGGATATCAGCGACGATATGACCGATCTGGCTAAGCTTCATAACGACCAGGATCTCGAATTTGCTTCTGTCGGCCGACGCAGATCCCATGCGCTTCGGATCGCTACTGTGTACTGTCTCTGGCATCGTCGTCTCCTATGATTTCGACAGAGACGATTATGAGCTCTCACGATGTGAGTGCGTACGGACGCGCGCCCTGCATGGACACGTGATCGATCCGCTGTTCAGGACGCCCTCCACGACCAGCGCAATCAGAGCCTCAGGCGGCATCCCAGGGGGAGATCACCGGAATGGACAAACCCGCAAAATGCCGGAGGTTCCTCGTGACAAGTGTTGCATCATATCTCACAGCTATGGCCCCGATCGCCGTGTCTCGGAAATCAACCGGGCAGCCCATGGCCTCGCGCTCCGCAGCAATCGCCGCAGCGATATCGGCGGCGCGGTCGTCGAACTCGAGGCCTGCACCGGCCAGATCTTCGATGAGCATGGCGGAGAAAGCTTCAAACAGCGCCGTGCGCCTCCGGCCGGGTTCCATACGGGCAAGACCGAAGCGAACTTCGAACACATTCACTGACGTTGTCCGGAGAGCTGCGCTGCTCTGCCGGTCGAGCCATGCAGTCACGACGGGGTCCGGCTGCGCCTTCATCAGGGCGGACAGGATATTGGTGTCGAGTAGGAGCATCAGTCGAGGGCAGCCGGTATAGCAGCCTCACCTCTCAGCTCCTCGATCCCCTCTCCCTCCAGAAATCCTGCCTGGGCGAAGCGGGCGGCCATGCGCGACCCTCGCCCTGCCCCGGGCTCAACGCCAGCCTCTTCCGACGCCACCCTGCTCAGGATTTCGCGCACCTCTGCCTCCAGGCCTCGTCCGTGGCGAGCGGCTCTCTGACGGATTGCTGCGTGAACGCTGTCATCCAGGTTGCGAATAATGAACTGTGCCACGGATCCTCCTGATATCACGATATCAAAGACCTTTGTATCCTATTGACCCCGAGTTTTACAACCACAGTTTCGACGTCACGCTGCCCGTCGCAAGGTCAAAAACCACCCCCGATCCGAGTGCCTGCGCGGGTGTCACAGCGCTTCCCTCTCTGAGCGGCGCGCAGCGCAAACTGAAAGTTTGCATTTGTATATGGAGAAGAAAAAATCCTGTCACTCTTCCGTCTCTATCATGACACCGACCGGAGCACGAGCGTCAGCGATATGACGCCGATTGAGATCGTCGCAGAGCTGTGCTAGAAGGCGCTGTAAAGGCATGGAGGAGTGTCATGACGGCGGCAACAATGGGAATCGAAGGCGCACTCGGCGCGCTCCATCGCGGCGCTGGTGAGATGTCACTGCGGGCCTGGATGGAAGCGAACCGGGAGGCGTTGCTCGATGCCTGGAAAGGACGCAGGCTGAACTGGCAGGCCCTGTGCCCCTGGTTTGCCGAAGTCGGTCTGACGAACGCGAAAGGCGAAACGGCCTCGATCGCATGCGCCAAACGCATCTGGCACCGCGTTGGCAAGGTTCTGAAGGACCGCCGTGACCGTGAACAGATGCAGGCGGAGGCAGCTATCGTTGCAAAGGCAGCGAAACGGGACGCCTTGCTGGCGCAGCGAGCCAGGGAAGCGGTCGAACTGGAGGAAGCTGCCTCTGCCCGAGCTGCAGCCGAACGGGAACTGGAAATCCGTCAGATTGCGAAGCTTGGCTTTCCTCCGGCCCCGGTTGCACCTTCCGTCGCCCCCGTGGCTGCGACTCTAACGCCAGTGCCGAAGCAGGCCCCCGCTGAAGCGACGCTCAAGGACGATGCTTCGAGCGTCGTGATCGGGCAGATCAAGCGGCCCGTGAAGATGCTGGAAGCAGCGCCCCGTTATGGGGAGGACCGGTTCAGGCCGTTGCCACCCGCCTATGTCGGGCCACGCCCGCCCGGGATGCCGGAGAATCTGCCGCTAGAGGCTTTGACGCCACTGGATGCGACAGGGATGACGCCCGATGGAAAAGTAGATTTCAGGCAGATGCCCGGCCTACCACGCATGTCATTTTTCGAGCGGGAATCGGACTGGGCGCGCGCCTGTGTTCCCATGATCGAGGCCGTCCCGCTTGAGAAGCGGTCTCTGCCTCTGAAAGCGATGCTGCTGGTTGTAAAGGGCTATGCGCGGAATTTTTAGTATCTTGCCGTAAAGGCGGTGAGCACTCACATCAGGATCTGTCAGGCTCCTCCTGCGACCGGAAAGGTCGCTTTCAATGGAGGAAGGCCTCATGGCATCTACGGAACCCCGCAAGAAGAAAACTCCCGTTGCTCTCGTGAAAACCGGGCGCGGCAATCTGGGAGGATCGACATTTCTTTCGTCGATAGGCGAGATCGCGATCTACAGGGGCACGCCCCCTATCCTCGCTGACGGCGATGCCCGCAACCCGGGCATTTCCGTTTCGAAAGCCCTTTACGACAAATATGGTGTGCCACGGCCTGCCTCCGAAGAAGCCGCGAAACTGCGCGAATGGTTTGCCGACACCTTCGGCAGGGCCGCAGCAACCGGCCAGTCCCTGGTGATCGACGTTGGGGGTGGCGACCGCACACTCGAAAACTGGGCGAAAGACGAGAACATCATCAAACTTGCCGAAGGCCTCGGGATTTCGGTCACGGGCGCATTCATGATCGGCCCGCAGCAAGGTGACACTGCCTATCTGGAGCGCCTCTGGGCCAGCGCTGCCTTTCGCCCGAGCCGGGCGGTTCTCGTATTCAATGAGTGGACCGTTCCCACTGGGCACGACCCGGATCGTATTTTTGATGAAGTCGGTAACAGGGTGGCTCAACAGGATTTCGACGGTTGTCAGACGGCCATTTTGCGCGTTCCCAAGCTGAGCTGCTTGCCTCTGGTCCTCGAGAGCGGCCTGACCTTCCACGATGCGGCGGCCGGGAAGCCTCGTCCGGATGGCACGCCTCTCGATCCGTTCCGCCGGGCGATGATCCAGCACTGGATCGACACCATCAAGGCCCGGATCAGCGAGGCGGGTATTGAGGACTGGCTTCCATGAGCGGCCATGAGCCGAACGCATCGCAACTCATCGAACGCCTGCGTCGCGCAGGCCTCGACCTCGAAGAGACCGCGCGGCTGGAAGGGATAGATCACTATAGCCCTTTCGGTCGCATGATCGTGGCAATGCGGTCATCGCTCGACGCCTATGCCGCAGTCTCGCAGCTCGCTGTCGATCAGGTCGAGCGCAATGCCATGCTCGCCCATGAGTCCAGTCGGGCGATCATGGAGCTGGTCGCAGACGCTCGGAAGATCATCGATGCCGTGACCGTACGCGCCGAATTGCGCCTCAAGGAAGACGAACAAAAGCACCTGGAGCTGTACAACGCCACTGTTGCGGGGATGGTGAACAGGATCGAGGCCGAGGTCGCGCCAGCCGTGCTCGACAAGATCAAGGAGCGCGCGCCTTTCGTCGAAAGGGGGTTTTATCAATATGCACGCAATCGGTTCATCGCTCGCCTGATACTGATAGGGGCAGGTGTGTTTGCCGTCGCCTTTCTCTCGGGGATGGGTTTTTACTGGCGCTCGATAGAGATCGGCAACCAGTGCCGCGACAGGAGCAACATCTCCTACGCGGATACCGGCAAGGCATGGTGTCGCGTGCCCGAATATGACCGGTTGCCAGCTCCACCAGCCAGTGGCTCGTGAAAGATATGGGATAGTGATTTGCCCCGCTGCGAGCGTTGTCCCTGCTTTCCAGCCCGAAGGGCCGCAGGCGTCCCGCAAGGGACGCCGGAGCATATCCACAGGGCACGCGCTCGACCGTCAAGAGTCGGGAGCGCGTGCCCTGTGGATATGTGGCAAGTGGGGGCAACGCGGCCCGGCGGCGCGATGGATGGCCCGCCTTTTGATTTGTGTCCATTTCTGCGCGGGGCCGAAGCTCCGCATCTCAGAACTCAACGTGTGCAACAAAAAAGGCGGCTCGCTTGAGCCGCCCCGATTTTTTTCGCCTGAAGAATACGCCGCGCTAGTGCGCGATGAAACGAGCTACGCCAGAAAACGCGGTTGCAATGGCAATAACCGCGCCGATAATGCCGATGGTCCATTGCAGCGCACCAATCTTGGTATCGAGCGCGCCAAGCTTGGCGTCCATTTTAGCGTCAAGCCCTTCGATTCGGGCGGCGAGCGGCGCTGTAGCTTCTTTCATCTTCATGGCGATGTAATCCTCCATTGAGTCGACGATCTCGGTCGCCTGCTCATCTTCTATATTGATGGTCTTTAGGGCTTTGAACAAGGGGAGTTGCATGATCGGGCGCATTTCCTTGTGAGGGGACAGGAACCGGACCCTTTCGGGTCCGGCGGGAAGGATCAGAAGCCGAGGGCTGCGGCTTCCTCTGCGGCGGCGCGCTCGGAAACGCTGCGCCGGTTGTTGGCTTGGTAGGGCTGCCAGTCACTGCCCATAAGGTCGCGATAGGCTTCGCAGGCCCCGGCGGCGACAACGGTGAGAGACCAAGCGTGACCGGCCTTTTCGGCGGCAACGGTGCGCATCTCGGCGGCGCGGTTATCGCCTCCATCGACGCCCTGCCGGTCCTCGTCTCGGTGCTCGTTCGAAAAGCTGTTTGTCGCATCTTTGGCGGCGAGACGCTTGCCCTCATAGAACTGTGCAGCGCCGTAGGCGGAACGAATGACGCCATCCACGATCCGGTCGAGGTGCAGCTTGAGGGCTCTGAAATTCGTGCCGTGGCGGCCCTCAAAAGTCAGGATAGGGGCCATTGTTTCGTACTGGTCGCGCACCAAGGACAGACCCGCGCCGAAAAGTTCGTCATATTCACCGACCTTGACCGAGGGGAACTTCGTGACGATGTGCTGCATCTGGATGTCTGTGGGAACCAGCCGCTTGGTCAGTTCGAGCGTAGGGGCGTTGCTGGCCTTCACGTGGGCCTCTGCTTCCTTGAACTGACGCACACGAGCGGGCGAGAGGTTGCGGGCGGTGGCGTTTGCAGCGATATTGCGGTTTGCGTCTGACATGAAACGATCTCTTTCTATCTGGCGAAGTCCCGGAGTGGTGTTCGTTGCACCTTCCGGGGCGCTTTTGTTGTGGGGCGTTATCGCCTGTCCACAAGTAAAGTTATATCCAAATATTCGCACAAATAGAATAGCCAATAACGCATGGCGTATTGCGTAGCCATGTACTGAATGCATAGTATATCTATAATACCCAACAGATATATCATCGTCTCCATACAGTCAACGACAATACAAATCCATCTTTACTTCATGAGCAGGCAGACGAGCGTTGCACAATACGCTTGCAGCATGGGTGCGGCGTGCGACGCCGCAGCCGTAGGCCGCGCAACGCGCGCCCATGCCGACCCGCTGATGCCTCGATGTTCGAACCGCTTCACATATTCCTGTCAGCGCTCACATCGCGAGATCGTAGCTTGTGACCTGTGTGGCAACACGCAGGTCCCATCACAGGATGGAGCTTTCACATCATCCGGAATACCGACATGATCGTTTTTTGTGTCCAACGACTATCCCTTGTTCGGACTGCCATCCTTTCCCGCATTGCAACGGGCTGTGCCGTAGCGGCGCTTGTCGCTTGCAGCACTGCCTATGCCGGCGAGGTGGCCCGTACAAACAGTTCTTACGTCCCTCCCACGCCCCAGATTATGTCAGCGCTCCCTCCTGTGCCTGGCAACACACTTCGAGAGGCGTCGGCCGCTCTGGTGCGTTACGAAGTCAGCTTCCCCAAACCCGCATCAGGATCGCCTCTCCAGCCCCTCTATGGATCCTCTGCCCTCGCCTTCGAGCATGCGATCCATGCCGGCACGTCACGCCTGGTCACCAATCCGGTTTCCGGCCATGCCGCGCCTTCAGTCACTGAAGATCTCGTCCTGACCTATGCGGGACAGTCCCGCGACTGGATCAGTCTACATCTCGCCTATGAGCAGCTGACGACCAGCGGGGACCCAGGACAGCCACTTCCAAAAACCGTGCCGGTCACGACTCAAACCCGGTTCGACACCGATGTGACCCTGCCGATCTGTCCTGCCGACCATCATTGCGTCGACACGCTCGTGACGCTGGGAGATAGCGGCGCCCGCCTGCGCCTGGGCGCAATGCCCTATGACCGCCCTCTGACACCTGTCGCATCCGGCGAAAAGTAGTCATGATCTCGCGTCGGATGCTGTGCGGGAACACAGCGTCCGACACTTCTGGCCCTTTTCCCGGAAGGGCTGCCACAAATCCCGATCAACGCCGTCAGGCCATGCTGGAAAGGACCGTTTCGTTACGACGTTCCTCGCGCCCCGCTGTTAACCTTCGCATCCCGGTCGACTGCCGTGATCCGCGAGTCGATGCCCTCCTCGATGCCCTTGCGCACGCGACGGGAGGTCAGGGCGCCGATCGGGATCCATTCTCCATTCGCATCGCTGAACGTCACCATGCCCGCAAGCTCGAGATGCTGCAGGCTGGATGCGACCTGTTCGAGCGACAGGCCGAGGAAATCGGCGACGATCCTGACGGAAGCCGATTTCCGATGTGCAGCCGAGGCAAGATGAACCAGGGCGGCATGAACGAGATCGTGCAAGGGTGCGGCGATAACCGGACGGGTCTGCGGTCCCCATGGGACGCGGGCATAGGCGCCATGACCGATCGCCGCGATTTCTCCTGCTGCGACCAGATCATCCAGAGTGGCGACAAGGCCTCCCGCCTCCTCCTCTCCGAGACCAAGACGCAAAGCCAGGGCAGTCATCGGCCTTTTATCAAGCGCGGCGAGGAGCCGCAGCCGTAGCGCACGGCGCGCTCTGAGCCGTTCCTCAGGCGACAGGTCGTGAAACGGACTGGCGACAGGCAGGCTGCGAGAACGTGGCGGCATTGAATATTCCCTTCCATATTGATCGGCTGGAAAGAGAATATGGCAGGGTGATGTGAGTGCGTCTTATCCGCCTGATGTATCGGCACGACATGATACCGTTCCGATCATCAAGCCTTATTCTGGCCATAACGAAAGACACTATAGGACGATGTCGTTATCGTTTCGCAATCATCACGTGACACCCATGCAGCGCTTCCTCGGACGTGCGGGGTACGCGCTCGCCCTGCTGGGCACGCTGGCGTTTGCCCTGTCCTGGTGCGGCACGTGGATCTTCAACGACAGCATGGGCCAAAGACATTGGGGAGTCGTGATCGGCCTCGTCGGCATCTACACGGCGTTTGCCTGTCTGTCATCCGGTATCGGAGTGCTCCTGCTTCGCCGTCCCGGAGCCTACAGAACAGGCCTGGCCATTCTGCTCATCATACTCGGCGGTGTTTCGAGCCTTTCAGGGATTTCCTGCTCACACGCCTTGCAGGAGCAGGATCGCCGTGTTTTCTCGACCATGGAAACGCTCACAACCGAAACCCGCAAGGGACATCTGCCCTCTGCCGAGAGCGATCTGATGATCGAAGGCCTGCGCAGACAGCCGCCATACGATCTCGCACCCCCCATCTCCTGGGTGGCCATGGTGGAGACCGTACTCGATCCTTTCTCGTCGGACGGATTGTTTCTTGGGCTCTCGGGAGAACCGCGCCTGCCGTCTTCACGCCGGAGCTGGACGCAACGCAGCTGAGACATATTTCCATATTGATCCCGATCGGGCACGTCGATGCGTGCCGCGTGCCCCGATCGCCCTGCGCGAAACAATGCCGTGTCATATCCGCCTTGCGTTACTACCGCCATAGCCAGCGATCGCACCCCCTTCGCCTCTCTGCCTCTGTGCGTGGGGCTTGCTCCTGACGGGCCGCCGGAGGCAAGCCCGTCAGGTTATACGTCCAATGGCGCTCACACGCGCTGTCCTCATGGCGCAAGCCGATCCAGCGCAGCATAGAGACGAGCGTTACGTCCCGCACCCGCCGATCGTCCGACGCCACGGCGCGGCCAGCCGGAACGCTTCGATCGTTCCGGGATTTCGTCGATGAAGCGGCTCGGTGCGGATGGTTTCGGTCCCCGAAACCGGCACCAGGAGATGCTCACGCGCTGCCGACCCCGCGTCAACGCCACATAGGCCAGACGACGTTCTTCAGCCGGATCCGCTGTCGCGCTACCGGACGGGAAGAGCGTTTCCTCCCATCCCGGCAGGAAGACATGGGCGAACTCCAGCCCCTTCGCCCCGTGGATCGTCATGAGCTTCACGCGTCCGACCGGGTCTCCCTCCTCGCGCACCGAGCCCAGCGCCGCATGATCGAATAGTGCCTCAACTGTGGAAAAACTCGCGGCCAGCGCGCAAAGCTCGTGGAGGTTTTCGAGTGCGCTCTCCCCTTCATCACCCCCAAGACGATGCATGTCCCTATAGCCTGTCTCGTCGAGGAGCCTGTCCAGCCTCTCGGAAAGACTGGCCTCAGGATCGTTTCCGACCGCCCTGATCGTCGCGAGGAAGTCCCGCAATTTCTCACCGGTCTTTCCTCTGATGCCTGGCGCAATCGCCTCCGCTGTCTCGAAGAGCGAAGTATAGGCATTCTCCGACGCTTCCTCGAGACGCGCCATGAAGACAGCGCCGATTCCGCGCGCCGGACGGTTCGCGATCCTGCGAAAAGCCTCGTCGGATTGACGGTCCTCCGGACAGCTACACAGACGTAACAGGGCGAGAGCATCTTTCACCGGCGCCCTCTGCCAGAACGCCGTATCATTGACCAGTTCGTATGAAATCCGGGCACGAAGTAAAGCCTCCTCGATCTGGCGGGACTGGAAGTTGAAACGATAAAGGATCGCCATGTCATCGAAAGCCACGCCTTCCAGGCCACGACGGGCGATCTCATCCACGAGACCTTTCGCCTCTTCCGCGCCGTCAGACCATCTGAGGATATCGATGGGCTCGCCATCCCCGGAAGCTGTGTAGAGCGTTTTCTGAAGGCGATCGGGATCCAGCGCGATCACGGCATTGGCGGCCGCGAGAATATGGCCCGTCGAGCGAAAATTCTGCTCGAGCGCGATCATGCGGCCATGAGGAAACTCGGCGAGAAAGGAGCGGATGATCCGCACACTGGCGCCCCGCCAGCCGAAAATCGACTGGGCGTCGTCACCGGTGCACAGCAACTCGCCATGATCCTGCGATAAGGCCTTGAGCCAGAGGAACTGCAGCCTGTTCACGTCCTGGAACTCATCGGCGAGGATGGCATCGAAACGCCCGGCCCAATCCAGGCGATAGGCGTCATCGCGCAGCATGGTGATGGTCGGCCAGAGAAGAAGATCCGTGAAATCGGCCATGTTCGCTTCGCGCAACAGGGACTGATAGGGGCGATAGAGCGCGGCCGCTTCCCGCCAGGCATTGAGATCCTCCGCCTCCCCCAGTTCCCCCTGCCCGATCAGTCCTTCCACTGTCCGGACAGCATCGTTCGGCAGGATCAGTTTCTCTTTCAGCAACGCGATGCGGGTCGATACCGAGCGGACACGCTGTTTCATCGAAACGTCGTCCCCGCCATCAAACCCGGCGGCGCAGGCCTTTTCCAGAAGGCGACGCACGATCCTGCGGCTGTCCTCGGCATCGCAGATATCGAAGCCGTCGCGCAATCCGGCGATTTCGGGGTCGGCCCGCAACTGGCGGCGTCCATGGCCATGGAATGTACCCACCCAACGGGGTGAACACGCCTCGCCCAGGGCTGCGGCGATGCGCGATTTCATCTCTCCCGCGGCCTTGTTGGTGAAGGTCACGGCGAGGATACGATGAGGCGGCATCCCCCGGTGCCGGATCCGGTCGACGATACCCGCCACCAGCGTTCTCGTCTTGCCCGTCCCGGCGCCTGCCAGCACGACCACGGTGCCGGATTGCCGCGCCGCCTCGAGCTGGGCGGGGGTCAAGCCGGACATATCGAAGAGCGCCTCGTTCGCGCTGCGAGCTGACGACATGGAATGCTCCTTCAAGACGCCAGACCGGGCGACCTGGCTTGGTGAGAACCAAATGATTCACGGGACCATCACTGTTTCGCGCCCTGGCGGTGCCGGACGCCTGGACCGGGCGGCTGACCCGATCGGGCAAGGCAGATCGCGGTGTCCGTTCTCGAGCATTTCGAGCCAGCGGGAGGACCGCGATCCCAGCCTTCCTCCACTCTCCAGCATCCGTCTCACCTCGGTTCGGTGATAACCCATATGCTCGGCGAGACGGCGTTCCGACCAGCCGATGATCATGAGCGCACGCCCCACCGCATAGGCATCCATGGGCGCGCGATTGCTCGCAACGGGGACATCGCGAGAGAGCGGAGACGCAAGGCGGGTATGGAGTCCACCAAGGGCCGTGAGCCAGACCATGAAGGCGGCAGGGGGTTCGCTGCCCCCTCTGCGCCACCGCATGATCCGATCGCGGGAGACATGACTGCGACGCGCGGCCTGACAGATCGACCAGCCGATCCGGCCGAGCATCGCATCGATCTGGATGACCGGCGCATCAGCCATTGCTGCTCCCTTGCCCGTCGCAGTCGGGACGCGGCGGAAGCGCCGGTTCATCGCCATGGATGAAGTCGATCAGCCCGGTCTCCCCGGGTGCGAGGGCGATCCGCTCTCCCGTGCCGAGATAGATCTGAACCGGATGTGACAGATCCCACTCACCGCGTGCGTCGAGCCTGCCGCCGATGATCAGGCCATATTCCTCATTCTCCGGGTCACCCAGGCGTATGAAGCACTCGGGGAATTCGGGCTGCCTCGCCCGTCCGGCCCAGCAGGCGGGATCCAGCGCCATCTCCGGTTGCTCCGACCAGTTGGCGGTGAGAACGGCGAGGAGATTGAGGAGCGGTACGACATCGCTTCGAGCGCTCATGGCAGACTTGCCCGGGATGGTGCCGATCAGCTTCACCTCGAGCTGCGCCGGATCGATCGTGCGAAAGCCCCCGGTCAGAAGCCCGGCCCCGGTAAAGATCTCGAAATTCTGCTTCAGATCCCATCCCCCCGGAATGGGTTCGGCCAGAACGACGAGACCGGTCACGCGCTCCCCTGTTTCCTTGCACGCCACCTCGACCAGCGCCCAGGGATGGGTGCGGCCGAGTTCGGGACACTGGTCACGATAGCGCGCGCAATGGGGATGGGACAGAAAAGCGTCCTGCAGGGCGATGTTGCGCTCATAGCCCGGGAAAAGCGCATCCATTTCGGCTTTGAAGAGATCGTCGCTCATCATTATGGTCCCTTGCTTGAGTGGAGTATGAAACAGGCGCCCTGACGCCGTGCCAGAATCGTGATGGCGCCGATCCAGCCGTTGACGGTAATAAACTCTCCTGCATCGAGGTGATCGGTCGAGAAGAGCCGGAACTGTCCGTCGAGGTCGAAGCCTTCCTCGGGCATGGCCGGATCGAGAGCGCCTGCCACGACAAGCCCGGTCGCCTCCATGTGGCTGCATTCACATTGCACGAAGAAGAGCGGGATCGTGATACCGAGTCCGGGCGTTTCCTGCAGGATCTGCCGTCCCCGCCCGCATAGCAGGAAGGCGCGATAGCAGGCTTCCGCTTCACGCAGGACCGACATATGGAGCTGCCTCGTCAGTTCAGGCATGAACATCTCCTTGAAGAGAGTGAGAGGGGCAGTCGGAAAAGACAATGGAGGCGATGCGCCAGACGGTTCACTGCCCGGTGTTGACCGGGGCATCCAGAGCGATATTGAAGTGTTCATGCCACCACCGCCTGGGAAGTTTCTTCAGCCGCCACGCGTTCCTGCAACGCCTGGTTGAAATCATTCGCGCCGCCGGGGGGATAAAGCCGCGTATAATCGAGACCATACTCATCGGCGAGATCGTAGAGCCTGTCCGCGTATCTGTGCCCGGCCTCGTCCCTGTCGGTGGCGACCACCAGGAGGGCGTCGGGGTTGTCGCGCATGGCATCCAGTTGCGCTTCCAGAGCGGCAACGGTCTCAGGCCCCATACCACCACCTGTTGCGACGTAGAGCGTATCATCCCCGATCCCGGGATCCATAGCGGCGAAGGAGAGGGCATCGATCGGCGCTTCAGCCACGACCAGACGACGCACGGGCGTGCCGGGCCTGAGCTGGAAGCGAAAGAGCGTCTTGACGCTATTGCTCAGCTGAATGCGCGTATCGGGCCCACGCAGCTCGACCCCTGTGATCGCCCCTTGCCCGTCGCGATAGCTGAACCAGGCCGCATGAAACCCGTCCCGGATCGATCCGTTGGCCGCAGCCTTGCGCAGCAGCCACTCAGGAAGGCAGCGCGTTTCTGTCAGATACTGCCACGCCCTGGTTCCCTTGCGCAGGGACTTAGCCTTGGCCCAACGCTCGGCAGGGGGGCGTGCGTCGGCGGATTCCTTCTGTGCTCGGACCCATGGGGTCGAAGTCGGCTCGACACCGACCAACTGGCCCAATTCCTTGCACACCTCGTAAAACGGAAGGCTAGGATTGAACGCGCGCATCAGGGAGAAGACGTCTCCCTTGCCGAGCGTGCCGCCCGTATCCCACCAGCCATGGCCATGATGGTTGACGATGACGGTCTCGCCCTTGCCGCGACGATATTTCAGGCACTTGCGCGTGCTGTCTTTCTTGTCGAGAGCGTAACCGTGACGCTCCAGAAGCAGTGCGCAGGAGACACCGGAAGTAATGGTGGCGCGATCGGACTCGGATAATTGGAAAAATGCCATGATCATTACTCCTCTCAACAGGAAGATGTTTGGCGGAATAGTGAAAAACTCTTCAACTCCACAACCGGATACTAGCACACTCGCCCGGAGCCACAAAGAAAAAAACGAATTATAGGCAAGATAAATTGCCGATCCACGCCACTCGATACTTCGGTCCACTGCAAAATACTTTATGACTGCGGTCGCGCGACAATAAAGGAGAGAAACAGCCTTCCGTTCGACCCGTGCCGGAGGCGTCAGGTCGAAAGGCATAGCGGAGCGACGCCTTCCGCCCCGACAGTTACAGAACCGCCACGGACGGAGCAGGGGTCAGGATGGCTTCTCGAGGGACCCGTCTGCACGAAGGCGCCCGAAGGGTGCCGGAGGAAGAGGGGACGGAAGCTGTCTTGACACCTGCGAGGCGTGTGGCAAATGCAACCTTCCCAATTCTCTCCGGGCTTCGCATGGAAACCGCCCAAGCCTCAGCGGCTGCGCCATCTCCGCCAGAGCCCTATCGCGCCTTTCTTCAGGAGGCCGATAAGCAGCGAGAGGCCGTAGAACAGGACCAGCACCAGGATCGCCAGTTCCGCGCCCTGCAACGCCGCCTCAAGGATGCTCGCTGTTTGTGACATCGCATCCGGACAGGACGATGCGGGATCGCCCTGACACCTGGCGCGCATATCGGCGAATACCGCAAACGCCATGAGGATGGCCGGAAAGGCGATAGCCAGGACGACCAGACCCAGGTGTCGCCCGAAGATAGACCGAAGGTATTTCATGACATGCGTCCTCCTTGTCGCGATCGTTTCAACCCACAGGCCATCATCGCATCAGACGATGTGAGCGCGGAGCGTGTTCATGATTCTGCGCCGGAACACACAGCTCTTCACCTCCTGAGCAGGCAGACGAACAAGGCACAATACGCTTGCAGCATGGGTGCGGCGTGCGACGCCGCAGCTATAAGCCGCGCGAAGCGCGCCCATGCCGAGCCTCCGCCGCCCTTGCTCGCCATCAGCGTCCACGCGGATCCCTCTACCGAAACAGACGCCTGAAGCTGAGACCTGCATGTCGGAAGATGGGGTATAACCTCTGGTGGCGTGTGAGGCAGTGCGCATGGCAAGCTCCTTCCACCCTATGGCGCGGCAATTCAGAGTGACGTCCTGTTTCCGGTTGCGGCGGCGACAGCCGCCTGGGCGCGCAAGCGCCACTGGGCGAACCACGCGACGAGGTCGGCGCCCTCAACGGGGAGATCCTGTCTGAAGGCCTCGGCTTCGTAGCCGAGCGCCTCCTTGAGAACCGCGATTGCGGGGTCGATGTCTTCGTCCTGCATCGCCGGATCAGCGATGCGCGAGAAGCGTCTTGTGGTGAGCGGGCTCGGGCAGGGTCCCGGTCAGAAGGCTGGGACCGCAGATCACACCGAAGACAAAAATGACCAGCGAGAGCCCACACAGAAAGACGGCTGCGAGTTCGCGCGTGGCGGTAATCAGATCCTGCTTGGTTTCTTTCGTCATGACGGGGTCCTTTTCGGGATGGATCGGAACACCCATGGATCGGTCGAGCCGTGGTTTTCATGGGTGGTCAGGACGGAGCTGACTATCTGTCATTTTCTCCTCCTGACCCGATCCGCAGCTCATGGGGCGTGCAGCCCGGAAAGGGCGATGCGTCGGCACGGCGCGTCGGGAGCTTGCGACAACCCCTTGTAGGGCTGTGCGCGCCATGAGAGCGATCCCTCTTTTCTTGTGCCGTTTTTTCGGCGCCCCCTCAGCGGTCCCCAACCCTTTCAGGGTGGACGGCATTGGGGAGGATCAGTCGGGGCCGACGCCACTGATCGTGACGGTTTGCCCTAGCGATACCGCCGCGAGGGCGGTAAGGATGGGGGGCACTGCCGGCGTCTCTGGGGAGGCGTCATCGCTCTGATTCAGCATGACGCAGTCATGCGCCTGAGCGGCAGCCTCGCGATCGACGTCGAACATTTGATGGCTGGAGTGCTCGATCTGGTACGCCCAATTGGTCAGGCTGAGCGAGGCGATTTCCTTGCCCGTCGCGAGGTCGAGGACGATCGCACCGCCACAATACGCATCGGTTTCTGGCTTGCTGCAATCACCTGCCCAGATCAGGCTCCAGCGAACCGGCAGGGTGAGTTTCTTCTCGCAGCACGCATACACGAAGGTCAGCACGTCCTCGATCGACCCGCTTTCATCATGGTGAATCCACAGATGCTGCAGTTCGGAATCGGGAGGCTCGTTCGCCTCGGCTTCAAAGCCGAGGAAGTCTGACTCGAAAGGCCCCTCTTCACTTCCCACATGCAAGGTTTCGAGCAAAGCGAGGGCCTGAGTGACGGCTGCTGCGCTGCATAGCGGCAGAAGCGTCGAGAATTTGGTGTAGTAATCGGCCATTACGATCAGTCTTCATCAAAGAGTGGAAGGGTTTCATCAAATGGGCCATCCGCATCGAACAGGACGTAATCGCAGTCCATTTCACGGGCCCGGTCGAGGATTGCGACGAGCGCTGGGATCTCACTCCAATGAGCAGGATCCGGGTCGGTCGATACGTAGATCAGCCACCCCCTTTCACCCGTCATCGAGCTGCTTGATGCATAAGGCGGCTGGTCGGTCAGCAATTCGGTCAGCAGGTCCCGGTCGTGCCGCGAGAGATGCCCCGTGCTGAGATCGAGGAATTTACGAACACTCATGCGTCGTGCTCCTTCAGCCAGGCGCGCAAGCGTCGGGCTGCGTCGTGGCTCTCGGGGTGGCGTGTGTCCTCTGTGGATGGCTCCCGTGTTGCAAGAGAAAAATGACATACTGACGTTGATCAGGAGCAGTCTTCTGTCCGGCCTGTTTGCGCAGTCGGTTTTGGACTGCTGGCCCTGATGGGTTCCGCGAACAAAGTCCCGTTCTAAAACTCAGGCTATGACGCCTCGGACACACAGTGGGTTGTCTCTGTTCTCGGGCTGACCGATATCGCCATCATGTCGCGTCACTCCTGCAACCTCCTTCGATCGGGGTGAACCGACCGATCCCGTTATTTGTCTGTTTTCCCGATTATGCGGCGATCGCCGGCACATGGTTCGCCTGATAGGCGTCGCCGCGTGTCATCAGCGCCCATATGATGCGGGCTATCTTGTTCGCCATGGCGACTGTCGCCACACGCATCGGTTTACGCGCCAGCAGGGCCGCAAAGGAGGGCGGCACGCGATCGGGACGGATCCTGAACTGCCTCACCAAAGCTGTGGCACCAGCGACCAGGAGCTGACGAAGATATTTGTCTCCCATCTTCGTGATTCGTCCCAGGCGTTCCTTACCTCCGCTCGAATTCTGCAAGGGTGTCAGTCCCAGCCATGCCGCAAATTGTCGCCCGGACTTGAACTGGGCCGGATCAGCTACGGTGGCCGCGAAAGCTGTCGCTCCGACAGGCCCGACACCGGGTATTGTGGCCAGGCGTCGGGCGATTTCATCGGTCCGATACAAGGCCTGCAGCTGACGATCGATATCACGTGCCTGTTCGTGAGCGAGCAGAGCCTGTCTGGCCAGTATCTGCAGCATCGCCAGTGCGGGTTCAGGCAGATCGAGCCCGCTATTGCCGTCGAGCGATTGCTGAAGAAGATGCAAGGCATTTCCAATACCCTGCGGGATGCATATGCCGAACTCGGCCAGATGGCCGCGCGCCATATTCACGAGTTGTGTGCGCTGTTTGACGATGAGGGAGCGTACACGATGAAGCGACAGTGCCGCTTGCTGATCGCGTGATTTCACAGGCACGAAACGCATTGTCGGTCGTGTGACGGCCTCACATATCGCTTCGGCGTCCGCCGCGTCGGTTTTGCCGCGTTTCACATAGGCTTTGACGTAGGCCGGGGGCATGAGTCTGACCACATGACCGAGTTTTTGCAGTTCGCGTGCCCAGTGATGGGATGTCCCGCACGCCTCGATGCCAATCAGACATGGGGCAAGCCTGGCGAAAACGGCATGACCTGCACCCGCCGCAGCGCCTTGCGCACCACTACGGTGTCTGCCTCGTCCACGGCATGCACCTGAAAGACATTCTTGGCCAGATCCAAACCAATCGTGGTAATCGTCATCTCGGATGCCTCCACTATCAGAGGGACGCAAAGATGGCGTCCTCACCTTTGGCACTATAGATGCCGTGATCGGGAGCCATCCACCCCATCTAAAATTGCGCGCGCAAGGATGCCATCCAGATCCCGACGCATGTCGCGATCTGTCCGAAGGAAATTGGAGGCACCACAAGTCAGGAGCAGGTCTTCGCTGCCGGATGCACGGATTTCGGCAAGAATATCCGTATCCTCGACCGTATCGGGGTCGAGGGAGGCTGTTGTTCCATCAGGCAGGGTGACGGTACGGACGCCGCCACTGGTCTCGTCAGAAACACCTGACAGCACGATCCGTGCTGCCGTTTCTGCATTACAGGCCTCTAACGAGAGGGTTACCTGATCCATCATGATCAGGCGTTCGACGATTGTAACATCAAAGCGAGGCATGGCACCTACTCCGTCACGCTATGCGGGACGCAATGACCGCTGCTCAGAAGTTCGGTCGCCACGTCGAAGGGATGATGGCGCTTCTTATAGAGGCGGGTCATGACTGACGCGTCGGTGCGGTCGAACAGGGAGCAGCGCGAGTTTGTGAGCAATTGAACACGGGCATTGATCATCCGCAGCCAGCCATAATAGCCGAGATGCCCGTGAGCATGAGGCGTGAACTCGTCGGGCTCGGCGTCCGTCCAGACTGGAGCGCGATCGCTGAGCTGGAATGGGGCCGCTTTTGCCCCCCACATGCGCACGGGGGGCATTCCGTCCTCGATCGTCGCATCGAGCATGATCGTGAACAGGAACGCCTCGTCGCGCAATCCGCCGTCTCGAGCGCAGCGAGCGTACCAGCGCGGCTTGCGTGCGCCTGAAGCGATCTCGGCGCAAACGAGAAAGGACAGTTCGCGCGAACGCTGACGGATCAGCTGGCCGAAATTGTTCATCGCGCTCGCAAGGGAGGCCGCGTTCGTGGCGTCGGCCTCATGGGAGATATCTGCAAAAATCCCTGGTGTAGGCTCGATCGCATACTTGTCGGACTTCTGAACGCGCGCGGCGGGGGACGCCATCAAATGGAAACGGGTCATCGTGAGTCTCCTGAATACGAAAAAGCCGCCTTGCGGCGGCTTGGAGGGATGGGAAGGATCAGGCTTCGGAGCGAGAGGTGAAGACATACTCGGCACCACCGAACAACTTGCTCCATGGCGTGTCTTCCTGCCTGGCGCAGTCGCTGTAATGATCGAATGTGCCGGTCTTGAAGCGGCCGGTAATCCCGGACACCTCTTTCTCGGACGCGTGCGCGATCGAAATCGAGTTTCATGACGGCCCTCAGTCGGGATAACGGTCAGCGAAGGAGTGGGCGACAGGCGATCCGGTATGGATCTGCTGCCAGGCGGGATTGCCCCGCGTAGCCCGGAGTGGCAGTGGCTTGTCGTGGCGGCCATCCCAGCTCAGCCCCTCGCAGCGTCCGAGGAGTTTGGCCGCTTCGGCGACGCGATCCCGTCCGGGACAGACGCGCTCATTGCCTCCTGTCCTGCGCTGGCAGGGTTTGACGGAAGGGGCTTTGCAATCGGGACATGGAACGCGATAGGCTGGATCGCCGTCATCCCATTCGTGATGGCAGCGGCGGCATGTCACGCTCTCTGACGTGCAGGACCAGCGGACCGGCGTGCTGAAAGTCGGGTTTTTTCTGGAAAACAGGTCGTCGGTCATCGACAATCTCCTCTTGATTGCCTCCCGCGCGACGGGGCGTCGTTTTTCGGGTCAAGGGCGACGCGCAAGCGTCGGGCGCAGCCTTCCCTTGATGCGAAATGCGCCGTCCCGTAGCCCTCTCTGCTGTATTGGCGGGGCACGCATGTTGAGTGCCCCTGCCCTTCGGCGCCAGCCTCAGAACGGGATCTCGTCGTCCAGATCTCCACCCGCGCCGCCGTTGTTTTGCGCCTGACGTTGCGGAACATTACGGGAGGGGCGGTCGTCGAGGCCGTAGCGGCTCTCATCGCTACAGCTCTGCGCGTTATCGAGCAGGGTGAGCTCGCCGCGGAAGCGATCGAGAACGATCTCCGTAGTGTAGCGGTCCTCGCCGGACTGATCGGTCCATTTGCGGGTCTGGAGTTGACCCTCGATGTAGACCTTGCGTCCCTTGCGCAGGTACTGCTCGGCTATGTCGGCAAGGCGTTCGTTGAAGATCACGACGCGATGCCACTCGGTGCGCTCCTTGCGTTCGCCTGAATTGCGGTCATTCCAGCTTTCGCTCGTGGCGACCGTAAAACTGACGATTTTCGCGCCAGATTGCGCATGCCGGATTTCCGGGTCGCGGCCGAGATTGCCTACGAGGATGACCTTGTTCACACTGCCTGCCATGGAATGGCTCCGTTGGTTGCATGAAGAGAGCGATGTCCCGGCCACATGGCGCTCAGGCTGGTGGGCTTGATGGCCACACGCACCCGATCGGGTATCCATTCTTCTCTCTTGATGCTTCCCCGGAACCGGGGCGGCGCAGCCGGGGCAGTCGCGGCGCTCTTGCGCCGGGATCGGCATCGACCCGCAGCCACGCACAGCTTGCGAGCATGGCGAGGACGCGACGCCGACCCACCGATTGCGCCGGCTGCGCCGTTCTGGTTTCCCCCTCTCCTTTCCTCTCCGGTCTGGCGGCGTTCTATGGATGCATTCGAGACTGTGCTACGCAACGCTTAGGTCGGCACCATAATCTCGCGCCAACGCCTGCCAGCCCGCCATTCCACGACGCCGGCCAATTCCCAATTCGCCCCTTCGGGGTGGTGATGGCAGGCCAATGCGAGGTCCGGGAACTCTTTGCTGATGCGATCACCCAGAAAATAGGTGGGGCCGTCATCGAGGCCGAGCTGATCGAAGTGCAGTTCCCGCATGCCGGAAGCCGTGACGGTCGGTTCCTCCTCGACCCCGAGTTGCGCGCGCAGGCGTTCGATCTCAGGCGCGTCACCGACAGCGATAAAGATATTATGGCTGCGATTGCCCATCACGCAGCCCCCCGCACAATTCCGGACACAGATCGGGCGATGTCCGTACCTCCCGACAGATGAAGCGCGAACCAGTGGTGATATTGTTCGATCAGCGGATCTTCAGCATTGATCCGATCGGCTGCGGCCTGTGCCTCGGTCTCGGTCGGGTAGCTTTCCTCGTCGATTTCCTGATCCAGAGACCCATCCACGACAATCCAATGGCCTGCCTGCGCACCATAGGTCGCAGGATCATCGGCAAGCTGCCATGGCACGGCATTGCATTTCGACTCCAAGGCAAGACCATCTGCCACGTCGAAAGGCGAGCCGGGATAGCATGTGGTGATCGCGGGCTCGAGCGCTCGTGTCCACTCACGGTACAAACCGGGGTCATCGCATCGTTCAGCTTCGCTCGTCACAAGATTGATGACGGCGTCATTCAGATCGGTCCGCGCGCGATCTGTCATCGTCCACGGATAGATCGGCACCGCGACCACGATATGGTCGGTGGAATAAACATCGAGTTCTGGCTGGCATTGCGTCGGCATGCCCCGGCAGATCGGAACGATCAGGTCATGTTTAGACCACGAAAAATCGGCGCGCATGAGAGATGCTTTCATAACTGGCCGGGAACCTTTTCCCCGACCTTCTCTTCGCGCGCGCCGCAGACGTTCGGGCGGGTCAAGGGCCTCGCGCCCTTGACGCGGTCGGGCGGCTGTGGCCCAGCCTTTTCCCCGGACAGGCTTTATCCTGCCCTTCGTTTCTCCTGCTCCGCCCATTCTTCCGCCAGATGGGCAAGGGTCTGCGGATTGCCCATCCGTCGCTCCGGTCGTAAGGCGCACGCCCGGCGCTGCGTCCCCGACCTGCGATAAAAACCGCCCGCCATGGCGGCGGGCGGCTGCATCGGGATCGACTAGGCGACGCGCATGAACGCGACATGGCTGTCGAAATGCGCCCGGCCTTCGGGGGACAAAGTCATGTCATCACGGATCCGCGTGAGGAACGGCGGCAGGGTGCCACCCGCTCCGGGGTCTTCCGTCACGCCGTTCCCGTCCTCTGCCGCGACGACGTTGTCTTCGCCGGTGCTGGTATCGGTATCGGTATCGGCTTCACTATCGATCCTGTCGCCCGTGTCACTGGCGCTGTCCGGGTCGATGTCAGGCGAGCCCTCGTCCTGATCGTCCTCTCCCCCATCAGCTTCCGGCGCCTCGTCGTCAGGGTCGGTTTCCCTCTCCTCGTCATCCGCATCGTCCCGAGCCCAGCGGGCGGCGCGCTCCGCCTTTTGCGCCAGCTGCGCTTTCCACGCCTCGGCCGCCTGGGCGAACCCGGCCTCGGGCGGCACCCAGCACCCCTGCCCCACATGGGCGATCAGCGCCGCGCGCATATCCTTGCCCGTATTGCGCGGCAGGAGTCTTTCCGCCTGTAACGCCTTCGTGATGCCAGGCTTGCTATAGGTCTTGAGGAAATCCTCGACCGCCATATCCGGCATCTGCGCGTCAGCGTCGACCATGAGCCCGAGCAGCTGCGCCGTGATCCCGCTGCCGCTATGCAGGCTGGTGCGGCAATTCGCGACGCTCTTGAGCACAGCGATCGCGTGCTGGCGGATCAGCGCCGGATCGCGCACGACCAGCCCTTCCGGGAACAAGGCGGCAAGCGCCGCATCGCGGGCGCGATCCGTCCCGTATCTACCACCCGGATCACCCTGCACCGACACGTTATTCGCGGAAAAAGCGAGCAGCAGCCCCGCGACCAGATCCCACGGGTCGATCGCGGGCGCGATTGCGTCGAGCGCCGCGTGCAGCGCGCCGGTGCGGATATCGCCGATCATCGTAAGCCCCGTGCCTGAAATATCGGGCCGGGTTTTCGCGACCGGTCCGGATGACGCCGAACCCGCGTCGCAATCGACACCCAACGCGCCGGACGAACCGGACGGGTTCTGACGCACATAGCCCGCGCTCACCACCTTCAGCGTGCGGGGATGAACCGCATAGACACGGGGCAGGGTTTCATCGTCATACCAGACCCGACGGGTGCCTTCCGGCATGACGAAGGATCCGTACGCATCGACTTCCACGACCAGATCCGCCTCGCCCAGCTGCGTCTCGATCCAGTCGCGTTGCGCCGCCTCGTACCGTAAGGCATCGCGCGTATAGCGATTATCCTGGTCGGCGGGCGCGAAGAGATCCTCCTCCCAGACGATCCCGTGCGTCTTTGCGAGCGCATTGTCGAATGCCGCGTCACGGGCGAAGAATTCGTTATGGGAAAGATGCAGGGCCAGTTCGCGCCAGTCGAAATCCTGTGCTTCTTCCGGGGTCATGCGATACTGCGCCGGATCGATTTCTCCCTCCACGCACTCCGCCCAGATCCCGGCCCAGGAAGCGGCCTGCTCCTCCGGCGTCGCCTTGGCGATCGCGGCACGCTCGCGTCCCTCGGGGCCATGACCGAGCGCGATCGCGTCCAGAATGGGCGGATGCAGCCGCGCCAGCAGACCGAGCTGCTTCAGATAGGCCGGGGTGATCATCAACGCCTTGCAGATCTGGCGATCGGTCAGACCCTTGCTCTCGCGCAGGGACTGGACGAAAGACCACTGTTCGGGTTCGCCCATACCCTGCCGGACCATGTTCTCGGAGCCTGCGGCGAGGCGATCCAGCTCCTCGTCGCCGGTCGAGACCAGGACGGGAATTTCCTTCAGCTTCGCCTGGATGGCGGCGCGGCGGCGGCGATGTCCGAAGACGATCTGCAACGCCCCTTCGGGGAGTTCGCGCACCACGGGCGGCTGCAACAGGCCCACGACCTGAATATTCAGCGCCAGACGCCGATCTTCCTCGGCATTGGGCGCCGCGCGGCGCGGGTTTTCGGGATTGTCAAGCAGTGTCTTCGGATCGACGAAACGGAGTTCCATGATCGTTTTCCTGTTCCTGTGAATTTGTGAGGTTGCGATGTGCAGGGGGAGGCGACCGTGCCGGCCGCTTTTCATTTCTTTCCCCCTGCTCTTTTCGGCAGGGCGCGCGCCTGGCCTGCGCCAGCCCTCCGCTTTCTTTTTCTGTGTTCCGGCTTTCCGCTCTCGCTGCGGGCTTGTCTCGCAGGGGGAACCTATTCCGGCGCTCCGCCCCCGGCGGGATGGATCCGGTCGTCGTCGAACGCGACATCCTCGGCGATCGTGGCGGTATCGAGCGGCGCGCCGACCGCGTCGATCCAGCAGATGATCCCCTCGCGGCGTTCGTCGATCTCGATGTGTTCGGGATGGGCCGTGCTCACCATGGCCTCCAGCGCCTGAATCTTCGCCAGCACGATCGCCTCGGCATCGCTATTCGCTTCGACGTCGAAACCGTCATAGGCGCGCAGCCAGAACCCGATCGTCACGCGATAATGGGCCATCACGCGTCCTCCCGCACGAAAGCGTCGCAGGGAACGCGTTTCAGCACCGGGGTCGTATCATATTCGGGGCCATGGACCCGCGCTATGTTATAGAGCGGCGTGTCGTCGAGATACCGAAACGCGAAGAACAGGGCCGCATGCAGGGGATCGCGCAGCGGCGACAGGGTCCAGACCAGTTCCTCTCCGTCCTGGTCGGGGGCAAGCCGATCCGACAATTCCTTCACCCGTTCCTTTTTCCACGCACTGAGCGCGGCGGGCGTTGCGCGCAAGGTGATCGTGGCGCTCATTCCCGCCAGACCGAAACCGTCCGGCGTGAGGGCCGAGCCCAGAATGCCGCGGCATCTGCGGATATAGCTCTCCGCCTGGGTGCGGGACGCTGTGGCAAAGCGCATGCCGCCACCTTCGCAGGCGGCCGCAAACCCGACGATCCCGCGCATCACCTCCCAGTCCTGACCCGCCCCGATCAGGGACCAGGAGCGGACACGCGTCTTGCCGGAGCGCCCGAGATAGAGATTATTGTCGCCGCCGAGCTCGAACAGAAGAAACTGGTCGGCATGAAACCCATAATGATCGAAATGGGGCCGGAGCGTTTGCGCCGGGAAATGCACGGCGACATGATCATAGACGATACGATAGGACATGATCGTACCCCCTCAGTATTCGGAAGACAGAAGCACGACTTTGGCGCGCAGCGCTTCGTCATGAATGACGTAGAGCGCGATGTCGTCGAGCGGAAAATCGGTGGACTCGATCTCCTGCCGGTAAAGCGTGCATTCCGCCCGCCCATCCTTGCCGCCATCCGTGCAGGTCACAACGCCAGTACCGGTCTTGAGATCGACCTTCAGACGCCATGCCTCGAAGGGCTCATTTCTGACTTTGGGATCGACACGCGCCGAGGCGATCACATCGACAAGCCACCCTGCCCCGTTTCTGACCAGGAAGGCGGCTCCATCGGTCAGAACGAGCCCGAAAATATAGCGGTGATAGGCTTCGGTACCGATGAACTGCGCAAGATTCTGTGTTGTAAGGGCAATCGTCATGAGGATCTCCTTGTTTGTCTCGCGCGCTTTGATTTTCTCTGCGCTTGACCTCTCCGGTAGCTGGCGGGTCGGGCCGGGTCAGTCGCGGCGCGCAAGCGCCGGGACCGGACCCACGCGCAGCCTGCGAGCATGGGGAGGACCCACCGATTGAGGCGGGCCGATCCCGTCAGCTACCCCCTCTCCTTCCCTCAGGCGGCTATCGGGGTTTCACCCACTTCCGATGCGGCATTGGCCTCGGCGTCGGCCGCCAGATCAGCCTCGAGATCTGCAAGAGCGCGCTTCTTCTCATCGAGCGCAGCCTGGTCGCGGAACGGCGTACCAAGCCGTGCGCGATAGGCCGGCAGACGGGCGGTGATCTCGTCACGAGCCTTGCGGCTTTCCATCAGCTCTGTCTCGATGCGGCCGAGCCGGTGCTCGATCTTAGAAATCAGGCCGAGCGGTTTGGTATCGCGATCGAACGACACTTCGGACGGGCTGGACGTGAACGCGATCGCAAGCCCTGCCTCGATCTTCGGCTCTCCGTCGTCCAGAAACCGCGTCTGCGCTGCTTCGAGCAGGATCTCGAAACCACCGATGCGACCGAGACGCCACGATCCTTCCTCGCGGTTCTTCTCCACCCTGCGCGCCTGGGACAAAAGCCACGCCCCGGCTTTCTCGCGCTCGGCCAGAACGCCCCGCGGCCCCTCGAAGGAAAAGGCCTCGCCGCGCGTCTCCACGCGCTGCGCGAGATCGGTCTCCAGCGCCGGGATCCGACGCTCGAGCGACGCCAGCTCGCGCTCGCCCTTCTGGATCGAACGACGGACTGCAAACTGGTCATCGTAATGTGCGGCTGCAAGACGCTCGAGACGCGCAAGATCGGCTTCGAGCCCTGCTTTCTGCATCAGGCGCATATCGCCAGAGGCGAGCGCCTTGGCCATGGCGAACTGGTTGCCCTCATCGTTGATGTCCTCG
>Ga0157363_1000139_pt1 | contig 54887 bp, 55 predicted proteins | sample AttsexASBM1_FD_111477 | JGI IMG/M metagenome (GOLD analysis project Ga0157363, IMG submission 111477) | Fungus gardens microbial communities from leaf cutter ant in Ribeirão Preto, State of São Paulo, Brazil - Atta sexdens ASBM1 | ecosystem: Host-associated > Fungi > Mycelium > Unclassified ... | reverse complement strand
GATGTATTGCAATGTGATACAGGGTGTAAAAGTGCGGTCATTCGCGCTAAAGTAGGGCAGGCCAAAAAGGAACGCACAATGGTTGAACTTCCCTCAAGCCGTGAGGATGAAAAAGCGGGTGGCGTTCAGGTCATCGCGCGTGCGGCAAAAATTCTGAATGCGCTGGGTGAACATCCGGGCGGCATGAGTCTGGGCGAAATTGCGCAGGTGGTCGATCTGCCACGTTCAACGGTGCAGCGTATTATCGCCGCGCTGGATAGCGCGCAACTGGTGCGCAGCAGCGGGGCGGGCGGGCTTCGTCTGGGACCGGCACTGCTCAAGCTGATCTCCAGCGTGCACAGTGATGTGGTCGAAATCGTCCGTCCGTTTCTGGAACAACTCTCCGCCGACATCAACGAAACCGTTTCGCTGGCACGCGCCAGTGGCACGCAGTTAGCGATTGTTCACTATGTGGTGGCATCCCGGGAATTGCGCGTGGTGCCACGCATCGGTCTGAATCTCCCGCTCTACAGCACTTCAGGCGGTCGCGCACTGCTGGCACTGGAAAGTGATGAAGATGTGCGCGTGATGGTCGGCGAAGCGTATAAAGAGTTGACCGAAATGACGGTGAAAACCTTGCCACAACTGCTGGAGCTGATTGCTGAGGTGCGTAACAGCGGTCTGGCCATTGATCGTGGCGAAACACTGGAAGGAATTTCCACCATGGCGGTGGCGATCGACACGCTGTTTGGTCGCTTCTCCATTTCGCTGCTGGTGCCGACGGCGCGTTTTCATAAACAGGAAGCGCGCTATCGTGATGAAATCATGAACTGCAAAGAGGCGCTGATTCGCGAAATTGGCAAAATGACCGCTGTGGAAGGATAACCAACTGATGAAAACCTTGCTGATGGCCATTGATAATTCACCGGTGGCAGAAAAAGTCATCGCGTTAACCATTGAACAGGCGCTGGCGCAACAGGCTCAGGTCACGGTGTTGTGCTGTGTTGATCCCGCTTATTCATCCTGCAATCAGCCGATCGAAATCGATGCGGGCGAAGATCCAGATGATTTCGTCGCGGCAAAAGATGAACAAAATACCGCTGAAATGGTGGTGCGTCACGCGCTGGCCCCGCTACTGCGTGCCGGTGTGGCTGCCAAAGGTTTGATTCTGGCCGGTGAAGCCGCGGAAACGATTGTGGCGCAGTCCAATGCATTGAAGGCCAGCATGATCATCATCGGTCGCCGTCATCTTTCTCCTTTTAATCGCTTACTTAAAGGTTCGGTGAGTGCGGCTGTGATTGAGCGCGCCAACTGCCCGGTTCTGATTGACGTTCGCAAGGATTAATCACGCTCCATGTTTTCCCTCTTACCTATCACGCTGGCGGCGTTTGCGCTGCTGGCGGTGATTATCATCGTTCTGATCCGCACCACGGCACTCCGCTTATGGCAGGGGTTAGTGCTGTTTTTACTGCCGTTAATCCTGGCGAACATGCTGTGGTTTAGCTGGTTACATCCACGTCAGGAGCGACAGGCGCTGGAAACCGAGGTGGCAAACCAGTTAAGCTTCGCGCCCGGCTATCGTCAGTTAAAAACACAGGAACCAGCGCTGTGGCAAATGCTTAATCGCGAGTTACTGCACAAACGTATGGAAGGCGTGCCTGCCGACCAGGCGCTGGGCGAGTTACGTGGATGGTTAATGGATCTGGTTAATCAGCGTATGGCGCGTGCAGACGACGAAACGCTGCTCAATTATTTGCGCGTGTCAGTGCAGGAGATGCAGGCACTGCAGCAACCGGAGCCACAACGCTGCTTCCGCTTTCTTTACCCGCAGGTAAATGGCGGCATCAATTTGCAACAAGCGCTGTCCCCGACGTTGTACCAACGTGATGCCCTGGCGTTAGATATGCTCCTGAAAAACAGCACAGGCGAAGAGCGGCCGATTGATCAGCAGGGCGCACAACGTGATTTGCAGAGCGTCGTGGAGAAACTTTACGGCAAGTGGGGTGATAAACTTCAGCAACTCAACATGCCTGCTGATACTGCCGTTGATCGCAGCGCCATGTGTGCCATGTCGATTGATCTTTACAGCGGCATTCTCGCATTGCCTGCCAAACAGTCCGCCAACCTTTTGCGTAAGATGGTCAGCCTTACCGGTTAGGTTTACGCGTAAAAAAAAGCCCGCTCAGCGCGGGCATAAAGGTCACTTTCCGTTTGTTTTTCTCGTGTCACCTGGTGTGGTGCAGACTTCGTGCTGTCTGAAAGCATCATGGCATCGGTTAAGTGATATGAAAAACCGTTTGGTTTTATTGATTTGATTGGTAAAAACTTTTTAAAAATGACTATTTCGCGCCAGTTTCCTATAGATGCGTGCGGCATAGGCATTTAGACTGCTTCGCCTGGAAGAGGAAACCCTAATGAAAAAAATGCTTATTAGCGCGCTCGCGCTTTTTATGCTGGCCGGTTGTAGTGTCAGCAAACCCGGTGGATTTGAACGTGTCGATGAAGATAAAAGCTCAAATACCGTGCAATATCGTTATGACCCGCAAACGTTGAATAAAGATGCGATGGAAGTCGATCTGGCGAATTATTGTAACCAGCGTGGATTTGATAAAGTGGAATCGCTGCCGGCACAGGACAGCCATCTGCCCGGATTAAAGAAAGCCTGGTATCAATGTAATTACGCGGTAAAAAGCTAAAAGAAAGGGCGGGATAAATTCCCGCCCTTTTTGTTTTTTTATTATGTGCTGTGTGTGCTTTGCCCAATTACCAATGGCGACCATGATAACCATGGTCATGATGCCAGCCGCCACCGTGGCCCCAGCCCGGTCCGCGACCATATCCGTCATGAACGATACAACCACTTAACATCGTCATAATGGCAACAACCGAAGCAGCTTTAATAAGTGTTTTCATGGAGAGTCCTCCTCTTTTCCAATGAAGCCAGATTACCGGGGAAAAGTGGAGTGAAGATGCAGTAAATGTAGAGTTATTTCTGGATCTATTACCAGATATGTCAATTTAAAGCTAAAAACGTCAAGGCGGGAAATAAACCAATCAGATAAAACTGAATGCCTGATGATAATAATGCGAATAGTCTGAAATGCAATCCTAAATAACAGCCGTTCTCAACTCTTAAAACATTACGCAGAAAAGATGGAGAAAATAGATGCCGCACAGTGATGCGGCATCTGTTGAGATTAATTATGCAGCAAAGGTTCAGTCACGTTTTGACGATTTGGCAGACGGATGCTGAGCGACAACACCAGTGAAATCACCAGCAGTGTCATGATCAAGCTGAAGGTCACGGTAAAACCACCAAACACGGAAGCCACCAGTGAACCCATCACGCTGCCGATACCGAATCCCAGGTAAATCAGCCCGTAATTTTTCGTCAGATTATTAAGACCAAAGAAATCGCTGACCAGGGAAGGGAACACGGTGATGGTGCCACCAAAGCTAAAGGCAACACAGGCCAGTGACAGGAAGAAGGTGGTTTCATTCATCCGGGTAAACAACAAAATGCTCATGCCCACCAGTGAAACGATCTGTGCCAGTGAAATGACGCGAATACGTGCCATTTTATCGGAGAGTACGCCGAGAATAAGACGGCCACTCAGGTTAGCAATCGCGATGACAGTCACGGCATTAGCAGCGGTTTGCGTGGTCAAATGGACCATCCCTTCGCCGATGTCTTTCGCCACGCCAATCACATACAGTCCGCTCATGCAGGCAGTGAGGAACATCAGTGCCAGCATCCAGTACTGTGGCAAGCGCACGGATTGCGCCAGCGTGTAATCTTTTTCCAGCACTTTCGCGTTACCGCTGCTTTGCTGGATAGGGGCATCACGCATCATCAGCGCACCCACAATGATCATACTCATCGCCAGCACACCCCAAATCATAAAGGTGTTCTCCAGACCGTAAGTGCTGAGCAGCGCGCCACAGATAAATTTGAAGCCGAGGCTACCTAAACCGTAAGCACCAATCGAGCAGGCGGAGATTAATCCTTTGCGCTCCGGGAACCACTTCACGCAGTTTGACAGCGTCATCAGGTATCCTGCGCCATCCGCTAAACCGACCAGGATGCCGGCGCTGAGATACAGCATCATCAGGTTATCGGCATGAGCGGTCAGCCAAAAGCCAATCGCCATTAAAATCCCGGCGCCGATGGTGACGTTACGCACACCAAAGCGCTCCTGTAATTTTCCCGCCAGTGACGATGCAATCGCCAGGCCCAGGCTGAGTAAACCAAACGAGAAGGCAACCTGACTGATTGGCGCATCAAGCTTATGCGCCAACTGGCCGTTAAACAGGCTCCATGTGTAAACCGAACCCAGTGCAAACTGAGTGATGATGGTGCCGATAAGGGTAAGCATGCGGGTGCGCTGCAACTGCGCGGATAGTTCTGTTTTCATTTTTATCTCTCCCCTCAGGGAATGCGGAATCTGCAGCGATAATAGGCAGCTTACGCGCGCGTGTGGCGAAGCAGGGCATCAAGAGACAGGATGAAGGAATGAAATGCAGTAATACGGGTATGAATGGCATTAGGTCACAGTGGTGTCAATTTAAGCGTAGCAGTTGCCATGGGTAAGCATGTGTAACCAGGTGTTATAAGCGTGCCGATTTCGCTGCAAGATGACAGTCTTTTGCCAGGCTTAAGATTCACTCAATAGGAGGAAATATGACAGACCGAGCATATGAATCCGCGTCAAGCGAGGATGAAGTTTGCTGCATCATCGGTCAGGCGGTGATCGAGTTAAGCGATGAGCATCAGCCTGTGAATAAATCCACGCTGTCGCTGAAATTACTGGCTATGGCCGATCGCGACAGAGATGATGAACGCGTTCTGCTTTACTGGATTGCCAGAAAAGCCATCAATAAACCTCACCAGCTCAATATCGGCGTTCAGGGCTGGCGCTAGAGGACCAAAGAGCGGGCGCAATGCCCGCTCTCGCTATTCATGCCAGGCGTAATTTGCGTGCCGTGGGCCAGCGCACAAACATCACCATATTCCCCATCAGAATCATCGACAGACCCACGATGGCATTGCTGTGCCACTGATATCCCTCATAAATGGTCGACAACGTCAGTGCCACCAATGGGAAAAGCAGTGTGCAGTAGGCGGCCTGGCTGGCTCCGATACGACCGACAAGTGTGAAATAAGCGCCAAATCCCAGCACAGAGCCAAAAATGGCCAGATAACTCATCGAACCAAGCCACTGCAAATTCAGCGCAGGCGCTAATGAATCGCCATTCAATAGTGCGATGATTGCCATAACAATTGCACCATATAACATGGCATAGCTGTTGGTGGTTAGCACATCACGTTGACGGCGCTGATGGCGAGTCGAAATCATGTTACCCAAAGAGAATCCAAGCGTGCCCAAAGCACTTAGCCCAACGCCCCACAGCAGTTGCGGAGCCGGGTGTGCTGCCTGAATGTCATTCCAGAACAAGGCAACAATTCCCCCCAAACCAAGCACGGCCGCGGGCAACAGGCGAAACGGTGGGCGCTGACGGAAAAAGATCCAGCTGTTGAGCGCGTTATACAGCACGGCCATGGAGAAGATGACCGATTCCAGGCCACTGCTGATCCACGCTGCCGCATGATAGAAACAAACGAAGTTGAAGCCAAAGACGCAACAGCCTTGCAGTAAACAAAAAAGGTGATCCTGCTTATCCAGTGGGCGCAGACGTTTAATCAGCTTCAGGATCACTAACATCAACACCGAGGCCAGCAAAAAGCGCCAGAATACCGCTACCAGAACCGGCGTGTTAGCCGCTTCTTGTTGCAGGAAAATCGCAATCCAGGTCGTGCCCCAAATCAACACCACCGCAAGGTACAACATAATGTTCATCGCATTCTCTCCAGCAAAATCATTGCCTGAAGTGTGACGATCATGATGGCCATCTGCTTGCACGCAGTTGCGCCCGAATTGCAAAATCTTGCGCTTTTTACACGGATGTCCTGCGTTGGCCTGTTTTCTGGCCGTGGAGATCCGTAAACTGTGCGTTATTAACCTGTGAGTGGATGCCTTTGATGCCCGATTATCAAACCTTCGACATGCTGCAGCGCCATAAAGCGCAATTGCGCGATAGCGTCCAGCTTTCGGGTGGCATCAAGTTGGCGGCCTGGTTTAATAGTGGCGATCGTGTCACTAATTTTAGCGATCATCATACGCTCAGCCTGTATACCGCGGATGGCTATGACACCTGGCATAAAACTCAGCATGGTTGGCGCAACGGCGGTGGTCCGGATCGCTTCTGCCTGATGCCTTCTGGTATTGAATCCACCTGGGATTTACGCGCCGATTTGTCGTTCGTACATCTCTACTGTACTGACGAGCACTTGCGTCATCTTGGTGAACAGATTTGGGATCGCAGCCCCGCCCAACTTAACCTGCATGAAAAGATCTTTGCCGACGACGATCGCATCACGCAACTTTATCGCCATTTCCTGCTGAGCGTTGACTGGCAGCAACCCGCCAATCAATTGATGCTGAGCAGTGCCTCAACGTTGTTAATGACGCATCTTTTGCAGCGCTACAGTGAAGTGCAGTGGCAGGCGCCACAGGTGCGCGGCGGCATAGCGCCCGCGGTATTGCGGCGTGTGTTGGCTTTTATTGATGCACAGTTGGATCAGCCGTTGACGCTGGCGCAATTAGCTGCAGAAGCTTCATTGAGTGAGTATCACTTTGCTCGCATGTTCCGCAGCAGCGTGGGCGAAGCGCCACATCAGTTCGTGATGCGTCGTCGTATGGATACCGCACTACAACTGTTGAAGTTCAGTGCACTGCCGTTAACTGAGATCGCGCTGCGTTGCGGTTTCCACTCTTCCAGTCACTTCAGTAACCGTTTCCGCCAGTTGCATGGTGTCACCCCTTCCGCATGGCGCCAAAACGCGCACCAGCTTTGATTCCGCTGTAATCGCCTGAAACAGCCAGTTTCTACCTGCGAGAAACGTTTCAGATTCATTCTCTCATACGCTATTTGTGGTGATTTATTCTTCGATTTAGATAGAATCCCATTCATTAACATGTTGTTTTTGATGTGATAATTACATGTTTGGCTTATGCGGAGTCGTAATGATGGAAATGAGAATTGAGAAGGTTGAGGCCGACATCGCTGAGTTAAAGAAGGATATGGATATAGTGAAAACCGACATCGCAGTGATCAAAGCTAACTATGTGGCGAAGGGTGATTGGCACCAGAATGGCACTAAAACTCACTTTGAGTTGGCAACCATTCATCAAGAGTTTTCCCCCCTCCACGAAGAGTTTGCCGCAATTCATCAGGCAATGAGAAGTCAAACAAAGTTGATCCTGGCATGGATTTTTAGCATTTCAGGGCTTTCACTGGGACTAGCAAGATGGCTGTTTTGAAAGTGCAATGGGGCAGCATGCTAACCCGATGTGGATTTCTGCCTCAGGATGGTATGTCCCATAAATCGACTAAAGAAGATGGTGCAGTAGAAGGAATACACATGATTGAAGCGCGCGTTGTAAATCTCGAATCTGACGTCAAATATATAAGACGTGATGTTGATGAGCTAAAAGACGATGTAAAATCAATTGATTGAAACATGGCTGCGGTGCTTGAGAAACTGGATAGCATTAAACAGTCACTCGCTAAAAAGCCTTCAATAGATGCAGTTGAAAAGCGGATCTCTGAAGCGAAGCTGGCTCTTTTACTCGGTGTTCCAGCCTTAATCGCTATTGGCACTACAGTCTACAAGTTGATTGCGCACATCTATTTCTCATGAAGACCCCCAACTGTCTGGGTTTTCTTTGATCTTTGCCACCCGCCCCGTGAATTCACCAAGATAGCTTTTGAGCCGCTCTGACGGTTGAAATTCGTCTTTTACCACTTCCCATCTCAGTTACCACTGATGCACATCCAATGATTGATAGTCGAGCTAAGGGCTAGCTATCTGGCGGACACAACAATACGCAAAACCAACAGAAAGCATCCTCAGCTGTCGGATGCTAATTGCCAATGCACCAACCTAGAATGTGGGCACACCTTTGTAATGAACGTCTCGTTTTCACACACAATTAGTACCAGTGCGTTAGCTGGAGATGAGAGTGTAAGGGAACTGCTGAATGCGCTTGGGCAGGATGAACGTAAACAGGTACTTGAGTTACTTAGAGAGGAAGAGATCAAGAGTTAGCTACTAAACCGGGCAGAACGTGAGCACTCGGCTTACTTTTTTGGAAAAAAAATTCAGTAGTCATTCTTATAAAGTCATTAAATATCAATATGTTATATTGACTCATTTTGACTGAGATTGATTTCCTTGGTCATGTAAAAATAAAATTTGATTGAATATCAATAAGTTGATGGAAAATGGGTGACTTGACGTTGTTGCGAAACTGAAAAAGAGTGAAATTCTTTCAACGATTTCAGTTAGGGGTATGAGCCGTAACCCCTCTGCTGCCGTGGGCGGAGGTAATGCTTTGAAGAAAAGTGAAATTGAAATAATTTCTTGATACAAAAACCGCAGACGGTTGCGGTGTAGCGCCATTTTTGTCAGTTAAGCTTAAGTTATTCTCAATAGCTGCACCTCTTTAAGAGTTTTGTTAATCTGTTGCTATCTTTAAGAAAATCATCTTTTTTATCATGGAGAGGTTATGGCTAGCAGAGCAATATTAGTTAATTTGGATGCGATGATTAAGCGTGCAGATTTTGCAACAGAAACCGAAGATGAAACAACTTTTGATACCATAAATAGCATTTCAGTTAGGGACTTAAATGATTTTACGGCTATTTTAAGAAAGCCAGATTTCCAAAGAGAGACTAACCACTGGTCACCTAATCAAGTGGTATCAATGTTAGAAAGCTATGTGACAGGAGATCTTATTCCAGCTGTGATTTTATGGAAAAGTTCATATATATTCGTAATTGATGGTGGCCATAGACTGAGTGTGCTCAAGGCTTGGATTGAGGATGATTATGGTGATGGTCCCTTATCAATAAAATATTTTGGAAACGAAATATCAAAGGAACAAAAAAGCATTGCTGAAAAAACCAGACGTCTTATCAACGAGAAAGTAGGGAGTTGGGCGCATTTTAAACAGAGACTTTCTGATGAAGAGATTTCTCCAGCCGAGCGAAATAAAATTACAAATATTTTAACTCGTGGCCTAACCATCCAATGGGTAAAAGGAAATGCGGACAAGGCTGAAAGTTCATTCTTTAATATAAATATGCAAGGGACGCCATTAGATGAAGTAGAGGAGCTACTATTGAAGAATAGGCATAAACCTACTTCCATCTCAGCTCGAGCTGTTATTCGTGCAGGCAAGGGGCATCGTTATTGGTCAGCATTTAGTAAAGAATATTCTGATAAAATTGAAAACGAAGCTTACAAGCTGCATTCGATTCTTTTCGATCCGGATCTTAATACTCCTGTTAAAACTTTAGATCTACCATTAGGTGGAGCTAGAGGTGTCAGAGTAGCTATACAATTATTGATAGATTTTATTCTTATCGCCAATCGTGATATTCAAGGTAATCCTAAATCATTAGACAAACAACCTGATGATAATGCTGGTGATAAAACAGTGCAATCCCTTAAGTTTGCAATAGATTTAGCCGATAGAATAACAGGAAACGGGAATGGCAGTTTAGGTTTGCATCCGGCTGTATATTTTTATGGTCCAACTGGTAGACATACTAGCCCAATGTTTTTAGGAACTGCTTCATTAATCGCTCATAAACTAAAGTGTAATGATAAAGAATTCTTTAAGAAATTCACATCTGTAAGGGCCAGGTTGGAAGATATTTTAGTTAAGGACAAAGAACTAATTTCGATGATAATTCAAAAGAATAGTTCAAGAGGTAGAGATGTTAAATATAAAGATTTCTTAGATGATTTAATTAAGAAGTTGCTTAATGAAGATGAAATTACAGAGGCAGAGTTAATTAAGATTGCTGGGTTGCAGGGTAAGATTGTTGCAGGTGATTTCAATGCTGCTAGTAAGAAATTTTCAGATGACCAAAAGAGTAAGGTTTTTATCAATGCAGCGCTCTCTTCTGCAATTAGATGTTCAATTTGCAATGGATATTTGGATTCGGCAAAATCTGTTTCTTACGATCATATAATGAGAGTAAGAGAAGGCGGCGTTGGTAACGGTAACAATTGTCAACTTACTCATCCGTATTGCAATCAATCAATAAAAAATTAAAATCAGCCCTTTAATTGAACTGACCCCGAAATGTTGGACACTGGATCATCGGAGTGGGGTGCCCTCGCCCAGCTTGATATGGGTTGGTCGGGGGGCTTCAACGGAACTTTATGGTTTGTTGTTTTCATGTAGTAGTCGCGACTTAATCTAACACAGCTACGGCATAGAGCTATACCTAATCTCACAGGCAGCTCTGTGCCAAAATCGGAAGTTCTTGAGTTTTATCATGACGGGCCATGGCCTACAGGATATGAAGTTACAACCCGCTATATTAATCGCTGTTTCGAATTAGGCAGGTTCCTGAATTACGACAGTAAATTAAAATTAACAGTTTTTTTAAAATGTTATGTGCTTTTTATCAAAGACAGTAAATCCTTTAAAATCGGTGAAGTGTTACTTTTCAGATAAGCTGCACTGATGCCAATTTTTATAGTGCCTGCATCCTCCTTTATTTCCCTAAAGACCACTCCCTTTCGTTTAATATTTTTCAATGAGGCAGGTATTAATGCGAACCCCTGCCCCTCAGAAATAAGTCCTAGTAAAATATGATGATCTGTAGGCTCGGGAAGAGTAACTGGCCGAAAACCGATATCTTCGAAAAAGTTCTTACAGTAATCATAAAAGCCAGGATTCATATGCCTCTCAAACCAAAACATCGTTTCGCTGTTGAGTGAGGTGAAGCTGATGCTGCGCTTAAGAGCAAGGGGATGGTTTGCAGGCAGGGCAACGACCATTGATTCCTCATGAATGACTACTGATTCAAGACCAGACGTTTCTGTATGCAAACCAATGAATGCAACATCTACCTTCCCTTTCCTGATGTCTCTGACAAGATTGACCGAGTGGTCACCTTTAGTGATTAATTTCCAACAGGAGAATTGAGATTGAAAATAAGCAGCAACTTCAGGAAAAACGCTTCTATCAAAGACTGTTGTATAGCCAACAACGAATGTCCCTTGTTCCATTTCTCTTACTGACCTTGCCACTTCGATCGCTTTTTCAGCCTGTGACAATGCACGTTTGACCTCGGGTAAGAATGCTTCACCAGCACTGGTGAGCAAAACCCCGCTGCCTGTTCGGATAAATAGTTGTACCCCTAGCTGCTCTTCAAGTTGGCGGATCTGCCGGCTCAAAGGTGGCTGAGATATGTTTAAGCGCTTTGCGGCGCGCCCAAAGTTTAGCTCATCACACACAGCAACGAAGTAGCGAAATTGTCGAAGGTCGATTGAAGTATTCATACCGGAAAGGTATCACAAAAATGGTATTCGAATTAACTCTGATTAGCTTTTAAAGTTCACCTACTCAACGAATAATGGAGAAAATGATGCCTACTTCTATACGCTTCGATTCAGGATTAGAAATTCTTAAAAAAGTGGGAGGCGCCAATTTTGATGGCCCTCTTAATCAGTTAATGACCATTGCACCAGACCTTGCTCGTTGCACAGTTGAGTTCTGTTATGGAGACATCATGTCTCGTAAAGAACTGGATTTGCCGACTCGGCAGCTGTGCACTGTGGCAGCACTAACGGGGATGGGGAATGCTATACCTCAATTGAAATACCATATCCATGGTGCCCTTAATGCGGGATGCACTCCAGCGGCTATTGTTGAGGTGATTTTGGTATGTACCGTTTTCGCAGGCTTCCCCACTGCGGGTAATGCCTTAATGCTCACAAAAGAAATCTTTGCTGAATGCGGTATCATGTTTAACCCTGAAGTCCTGGCACCCACCGACGATCGGTATGAAAAAGGCATGGTAGCGCTTGAAGAAATCAGTGCTGGTGCCGGAAGACAAGTTACTCAGCAGTTAATGGAGATTTCTCCTGACCTTGCGCGATTCGTTATTGAGTTTTCATATGGGGATATCTTATCCAGATCGATAATTGATAATCGTACTAAAGAGCTGGCAATTATTAGTTTGCTAACGGCATTAGGAACAGCCAAACCTCAATTGAAAGTGCATATCAGCGCTGCTTTGAATGTAGGCGTCACAGAAGTTGAGATTATCGAGGCTATCCAGCAGATGGCTATTTATGCAGGTTTCCCGGCAGCGTTGAATGGTGTTTTCTCCGCAAGAGAAACTTTCGATGATCGAAAGCTGATTTAATTAGGTTTAGCCAGTTAGCACCAGTTTTTTTGTTGCGGGGAAAGGCTTGAAGCTCTGTTCCTCGCTCAAAGCAGAGTGTCAGATTTGGTTATGCTCTACCTGCGAAACCTGTCAGGTCAAGTCTGAACTAATACACCAGACGCCTACCTTATCTGGTTTAATGCTTTCAACTGATGCGGGGTAGAAAATGTTTATATGACATAAGCTCCCTGGTCATGCTGTTTTCAGGTGCAGTAACCTGAATTCAACAGGGCTGAGGCCGTTCAGCCGCAGGCTGATTCGCTCATGATTGTAGTAGTGAATATAGGCGTCAATGGCCCCTCTCAGCGCAGGAATGCTGTTAAATTCCTCCAGATAGAAGCATTCGGATTTGAGCGTGCCGAAAAAGCTTTCAGCCATTGCGTTATCAAGGCAGTTGCCCTTTCTCGACATGCTCTGCACCACGCCTGCTGCCCGGAGCCTGTCCTGATAGGCGGTCATCTGGTACTGCCAGCCCTGGTCAGTGTGCAGCACAGGTGCATCCCCCGGCGTCAGCCGCGTAAATGCTTTATCCAGCATTGTATCAACCAGCGCCATCACGGGCCTTTCTGACAGGCTGTATGCGATAACCTCGCTGTTGAAGGTATCAATCACCGGTGAGAGGTATAGCTTTTCGCCGTTAACCGCGAACTCCGTCACGTCACTCACCCATTTTTCGTTGGCACTGCTGGCCGTGAAGTCGCGTTGCAGGCGATTAGGGGCGATTTTCCCCACCTGACCTTTCCATGAGCGGTATTTTCTGATGCGTATAATGGCGCGGATCGAAAGTTCACCCATCAGGCGCTGAACCGTCTTGTGATTAACAGGGCCACCACTGCGCCGGAGCGCCAGCTTTATACGGCGATAACCGTACCGCCCCTTGTGATGGTGATAGATATCAAGGATTCGTTCTTTCAGCGTCTGGTGCTTATCAGCTTTCCTGAGAGCGCTGAGGTTATGGTAGAACGTGCTACGCGCCATGCCTGCCGCCCTCAGCAGGTCATTCAGGCCGTGCTCCCGGCGCAGTTCCTGAATGATACAGGCTTTCCGGCGCTGAAACTTACCGTCATCCAGCCCTTCGGCTCTTTTAAGCCAGGCGACTTCGGCGCGAAGGTAGCGCAGTTCGGCCTGAGCATCAGGGGAATTATCGTGAGGTGCTGGCGGGGAGGTGATGTCCTTATGCATAGGTTCCGGCTTTTTCGGTCTTCCGCTTTTTATGCCGGAGAGCGCCCCGGCCCCTGACGCCTGAAAGCGTTTAACCCACTGGTAAACGGTACTTTCACCGGAAAGGTTAAATTTAGCAGTGGCATCGCGGAGCGAAAGTTTATCATCGATGACGGCGCGGACAACCTTCAGCCGGAATTCAGGCGTGTAATCAGCAGCTTTCCATGTCAGCCCGTCAATGCCGTGCTGCTGCCATGCGGAAATCCAGCGGCGAACTGCCGTGCGGCCCACACCAAAACGTTTAGCCGTCTCACGATAGCCATCGCGGGTGTTGAGATAATGCGTGACAACGGCGAGCCGTAATTCGAGGGAAAACTTAGGATTTCTCACTGAACTGCACCTTAATCAGTCGGGTGTCCAACTTTTGGGGTGCAGTTCATAATTAGGGCTGTTCAATATTTTTTGAGTACTAATTGAACATATTTTTCTACCTTCAATATATTGCGCATGATTGTAAGTATCTCTAATCAAGTTCTTGTCAACATGCGCAAGTTGCATCTCAATCCATGCGCTTTCAAAGCCATGTTCATGCAAGATCGTGCTCATCATATGGCGGAAACCATGCCCCGTTAGCCGTCCATGATAGCCGAGCATCTTTATCACTTTAATAATACTGGCATCGCTCATTGGCTTTCTAACGTCGTTTCTGCTGGGGACACTAGCTGATATTTGCCGGAAATCACCTTCAGATTCTCCAAAATATCAAACTCTTGAGACGATAGCGGTACTAAATGAGAACGGCGTTTTTTCATTCTTTCGGAAATTCTCACAGAGCATTGGCCAAGTCAAACTCACACCACCAAGCCTATCTTAGTTCGACGGTACGAACACCAGTAAGCATTAGAAATTGAGTGGCGTATTTAGCCAGTAAGCTGCACTGATACACTTTAAGCGCTTCAACAAAAGCTGGAATATGTTTTCTCTGTAGGGAATGGGAAATGGTTCTGTTTCGGCATGTTTAAAGCGATGGCCAAATCGGGAGCAAAATTGTACTTTGCTCGGCCCGTCACGACAGCAAAGCGAAGAACTTTACCGCATCGGCGGCGGGTCTTGCTAGCCTGCTCTAACGCGCCACGCTTTTCTTTTTTTTTGTAGCATGGCTAATAGATTAGGCGGTTCTATCAGCTCAATGGGGCTTCGGCCAATGTACGGGAATATATCGCGGTCAAGACTGCCCAATACTTCTTTAGCATGGCCATTCGTCCAAGTTGACTTCTTACCGCTGTGCCATTCTCTGGCAACGGCTTCAAAGCTATTGTCATGCGAGAAACGTAACGCTATTTTATCTGCTTTACGCGCGTCGCTGGGGTTGATCTCTTTAGCTAGCATCGCACGCGCCACCTCACGTTTGCGGCGTACCTCTGCAAGTGAAACTTCCTCGTAAATGCCAAATGAGATCATTTTGGGTTTGCCTACAAAGCGGTAACGGAAGTGCCAGCCCCTAGCACCATTGACATCAACTGACCTACGCCATCGTTAAGGGTATAGGGCTTATCTTGCGGTTTAGCACATTTTATTTGAATATCAGACAGCAGCATGTGTATAGAAAAAAGATCGAACTGAGTTATACACATCTGTGTATAGATACCGTTGACTTTTATGGACAGTGCTGGACATGATGCGTGGTGTAATTGTTTGTTTTGGAAGGTTTTTTATGGTTTTCGAGACAAGGTAAAACTTGAGAAAATTGTCCCCTGCAGGAATCGAACCTGCAACTAGCCCTTAGGAGGGGCTCGTTATATCCATTTAACTAAGGAGACGCGGCGCGCAGTATAGCGTACCGACCAGCAGAATTTAACCGTGTTAATCCTGTTTGCTCAATCTATCAACAATGTCGTGCCACAAATCACTGTTGTTTCTTCTGCGCTTTCTCTTTGCGCTTCTGTTCTGCCTTCGCTTTGGCCTTCGCCGCCTCGCTCATATCGTTGCGAATTTGCGCATGGCTAATCAGTGCAAAAATCAACGTGCCGCCGGTGATATTTCCCAGCAGGGTAGGCAGCGCAAACGGCCAGAGAAACTCCTGCCAGGGCAGCGTGCCGGCAAACACCAGATACAGCACTTCTACTGAACCCACCACGATATGCGCCAGATCGCCGAGGGCGACCAGCCAGGTCATCATCACAATCACCACGATTTTTGCCGCGCCCGCATAAGGGAACATCCATACCATAGTGGCGATAATCCAACCTGAAATCACGGCATTGGCAAACATTTCGCTGGGGGAGTTGTCCATCACCTTTTCGCTGATCGCGGTGAAGGCCTGGCGAGTTGCCTCGTCAAAAATCGGCATATGATTAAACGCCAATGCGCCGAGCGCCGTACCGATCAAATTTCCTGCCAGCACTATGGCCCACAGACGCAATAACAGCATGAAATTACCGCCAGTGGGTTTGTGCATAACCGGTAATACCGCAGTAACTGTGTTTTCAGTGAACAATTGCTGGCGCGCCATAATGACGATGACAAAGCCGAAGGTATAACCCAGATTCTCCAGCAGGAAACCGCCTGGCACATCGGCCAAATGCACATGGAAAATCCCTTTGGCCATCAGCGAAGCGCTCATGGAGAGCCCCGCAGCCACGGCAGACCATAATAAGGCCATGCCGTCGCGCTCTAGCTCTTTCTCGCCATCCTGGCGGATCTCTTCATGAATGGCAGCAGCCCGTGAGGGCAGGGCATCTTCATCCACTTCTATCTCTTTCCCCTGGTCCTTTTCGTCGCTCTCGACATCATTGTCATGTTCTGAAATGGATGGTGATTGCTTCATGTTTTCCCCTGGTGATAATGCCAACGCGTAATAAGCGTAGACGGTTTTATCAAGAGCGAAATGTTACGAAGATTCATTTTAAGAGTAACAAGATTTTAACTGAGGCGATTTTTTGCGCAATTCCTTGATCTGATGCGCACGAATACCCCCTTTGGGGGAAGTGAGAGCTACCTCACAGACTTCGGCCCACAGATTCATTGTGGTATTATCCCCGCCTTATTTCACAGCTGCGATTCCCTCTTTCATGCTCGAAGTCATTAATCTCTCATGCGTTCGTGATGAGCGAACCCTGTTTCATGGTCTGAGCTTCCATGTGCAACCGGGTGACATTGTGCAAATTGAAGGCCCTAACGGGGCAGGAAAAACCTCACTGCTGCGTCTGCTGGCTGGATTAAGCCGGGCAGAAGAGGGCGAGGTGATGTGGCAATCGCAGCCGATTCGTCAGCAGCGCGAAATATGGCATCAAAACTTGCTCTATCTTGGCCATCATCCTGGTGTGAAGTCGGTACTCTCACCTCTGGAAAACCTGCATTTCTGGCACGGCGATCGTGATGAAGAAGTGATTTTCGACGCGCTGGAGCAGGTGAACTTGCTGGGATATGAAGAGGTGCCGGTTGCGCAGTTGTCCGCAGGGCAGCAACGGCGTGTAGCCTTGGCTCGCCTGTGGCTCAGCCCGGCAAAGATCTGGATCCTGGATGAACCGCTCACGGCGATTGATAAAGGCGGCGTGGAAAAATTAATGGCGCGTTTCGCTGAACATGCCGATAACGGAGGCGCAGTGATTTTAACTACCCATCAGGATCTGCCTGATGAGAGTGATCGTGTGCGCAAAATCCGCCTGACTTCGGAGTGGGCTTGATGTTAGGTCGGGTGATTCAGCGTGAGTTGAAAATTGCGTTTCGCAGTGGTGCCGAGGTGATCAACCCGCTGTGGTTTTTCCTGATTGTTATCACGCTGTTTCCGTTAGGTATCGGACCGGACCCGCAGCAGCTGGCGCGTATTGCGCCGGGGATAGCGTGGGTCGCTGCATTACTCGCCTCATTGCTGGCGCTTGAGCGACTGTTCCGTGACGATTTTCTGGATGGTTCGCTAGAGCAACTACTTTTGCTGCCGACCCCATTGCCGGTCACCGTGCTGGGAAAAGTGATCGCCCACTGGCTGATTACGGGTCTGCCACTGATTTTATTGTCGCCGCTGGCGGCACTCCTGCTGTCACTGGATTTTGCCGGCTGGCGTGCGATGGCGCTGACGCTTTTACTCGGCACGCCAACCTTGAGTTTTCTTGGTGCGATTGGCACCGGTCTGACCGTTGGGCTGCGGCGTGGCGGCGTACTTCTGAGTTTACTGGTATTGCCGTTGTCGATACCTGTTCTGATCTTTGCCAGCGCGGCCATCGATGCCGCCGGTCAGGGATTGCCGATTGGAGGCTATCTGGCAATTCTTGGCGCGATGCTGGCAGTGAGCGCAACACTTTCGCCGTTCGCAACTGCCGCGGCTTTGCGCATTAGTCTGCATTAATCCGTGCTGCCCCAGAGCAGCCGGTATCCGAATTCTTTTTATTGTGAGCTATGCAAATGTGGAAATGGTTACATCAGTGGGCAAAGCCTGAGCGGCTTTACCAGCTATGCGGTCGCTTAATTCCCTGGTTCGCAGTGCTGGGCGTCGCCACGCTGCTACTTGGTTGGGTATGGGGCTTTGGCTTTGCACCGGCCGATTATCAGCAGGGCAACAGCTTCCGAATTATGTACATTCACGTGCCTGCGGCGATGTGGTCCATGGGGGTTTACGCCTCGATGGCGATTGCCGCGTTTATCGGCCTGGTGTGGCAGATGAAGATGGCGGATCTGGTTTCGGCAGCGATGGCGCCTATTGGTGCGGTGTTTACTTTTATCGCGTTAGTGACGGGTTCTGCCTGGGGCAAACCGATGTGGGGCACTTGGTGGATTTGGGATGCCCGCCTGACATCGGAACTGGTGCTGCTGTTCATCTATATGGGCGTGATTGCGCTCTATCACTCGTTTGAGGATCGTCGCACCGCCGGTCGTGCCGCAGGCATCCTGATTCTGGTGGGCGTGGTTAACTTGCCCATCATCCACTTCTCGGTACAGTGGTGGAACACCTTGCATCAGGGATCGTCAGGCATTTTGCAGCAGGCAATTGCGCCGAGTATGCGGACGCCGCTGCGTTGGGCCATTCTCGGTTATCTGCTGGTGTTTGGCGCGCTGACGCTAATGCGCCTGCGTAACCTGATCCTGTTCAGCGAGCGCCATCGTCCATGGGCGATCGATGTGGCTCAGGGAGGGCGCAAAGCATGACACCGGCTTTCTCATCATGGAGCGACTTCTTCGCCATGGGCGGCTATGCCTTCTATGTCTGGCTCGCCGTCATCCTCACGTTAATCCCTTTATTCGGTCTGGTGCTGCATACCCTGTTGTTCCGCCGCCGTTTGCTGGCAGAAATTCGCCAGCGTCAATCCAGGGAGCGCCGCATTCGCGCGGCCAAGTCGAAAAAAGCTGCCAGTGAAGCAGCAGGAGAAACCGTGTGAATATCCGTCGTCGTAACCGCCTGTATGTGGTGGTCGCGATTTTGGTCGGCTTAGGCCTGGCCACATCGCTGGTGATGTATGCGCTGCGTTCCAACATTGACCTGTTTTACACCCCGAGTGAAATTCTGTACGGCAAAGGTGAAGCGCATCAGATGCCGGAAACCGGGCAACGTCTGCGCGTCGGCGGCATGGTGATGCCTGGCAGCGTGAAGCGCGATCCGAAAACGCTGGCTGTCTCTTTCAAGCTGTATGACGCCAACGGCGTGATCAGCGTAAGTTACGAAGGCATCTTGCCGGATCTGTTCCGTGAAGGGCAGGGCGTGGTGGCGCAGGGCGTGCTGGAAAGCGGCAACCTGGTCAATGCCAAAGAAGTGCTGGCAAAACATGACGAAAAATACACCCCGCCAGAAATTGAAGATGCGATGAAGAAAAACCACACAGGACCTGCAGCGACTTATCAGCAGGCAGGTGCTCAATCATGATGCCGGAAATTGGCAGCTTTCTGCTTTGCCTGGCGCTGGGACTCGCGCTGCTATTAAGTATTTATCCGTTGTGGGGCGCAACCCGTCAGGATGCACGTTTGATGGCGATGGCACGTCCGCTGGCGTGGGGCATGTTCGCCTGTATCGTTGCCGCCTTCGTGGTGCTGGTACATGCGTTTATCGTTAACGATTTCAGCGTGGCCTATGTCGCCACCAACTCCAACACCCTACTGCCGGTTTACTACCGCATCGCGGCCACCTGGGGCGCGCATGAAGGTTCACTGCTGCTGTGGGTGCTGTTGCTCAGCACCTGGACGGTAGCCGTCGCGATTTTCAGTCGCGGCATGCCGCAGGATGCACTGGCGCGCGTGTTGTCAGTCATGGGGATGATCAATCTCGGCTTCCTGCTGTTTATTACGCTCACCTCGAATCCGTTTACTCGTACCCTGCCGAACTTCCCGGTTGATGGCAGCGACCTCAATCCGATGCTGCAGGATATCGGGCTGATTTTCCATCCACCTCTGCTTTACATGGGGTATGTCGGTTTCTCGGTGGCATTTGCGTTTGCTATTGCGTCATTGATGGCAGGGCGTCTCGATACCGCATGGGCGCGCTGGTCACGCCCGTGGACCACCGCAGCCTGGGTTTTCCTGACCATTGGTATCGTGCTCGGTTCTGCGTGGGCCTATTACGAACTGGGCTGGGGCGGCTGGTGGTTCTGGGATCCGGTCGAGAATGCTTCGTTCATGCCATGGCTGGCCGGTACGGCGTTGATGCACTCGCTAGCGGTGACAGAAAAACGTGGTAGCTTCAAATCCTGGACGGTGCTGCTGGCGATCACGGCATTCTCATTAAGCCTGCTGGGCACTTTCCTGGTGCGTTCAGGCGTGCTGGTGTCAGTGCACTCATTTGCTTCCGATCCGGCGCGCGGCATGTTCATTCTCGCCTTCCTGGTGATCGTGATTGGTAGCTCGCTGCTACTTTATGCCATCAAAGGTGGCAAGGTGCGCAGCCGCGTGCAGAGCGAAGCCTGGTCACGCGAATCCTTCCTGTTGGGTAATAACGTTCTGTTAATTGCGGCCATGCTGGTGGTGCTGCTGGGCACGTTGTTGCCGTTAGTCCATAAGCAGCTTGGACTGGGCAGTATTTCTGTCGGCGAACCCTTCTTCAACACCATGTTTACCTGGTTGATGGCACCGTTCGCTCTGATGCTCGGCATTGGGCCACTGGTACGCTGGCGCCGCGATGAGCCGCAGAAGTTGTGGAAACGTCTAGGTGCCGGTTTGCTGGTGACGTTGGTCCTGTCGATCGCGCTACCGTGGCTGCTGCAGGACCGCATTGAAGCGATGACGGTGATTGGCTTGCTGATGGCGATCTGGGTGATTCTGCTGACGCTGATGGAACTGCACGAGCGCGCTACTCATCGCCACAGCTTCTTCAAAGGCCTGCGTCATTTAACCCGCAGCCATTGGGGCATGGTGCTGGGTCATTTAGGCGTTGCCGTAACGGTGGTGGGTATCGCTTTTAGCACCCAGTACAGCGTTGAGCGCGATGTGCGCATGAAGTCAGGCGATACCGTGGATATCCACAACTATCACTTTATTTTCCGCGACGTACACAATTTGCAGGGACCGAACTACAGCGGCGGTGTCGCCATTATCGATGTGACGCGTGACGGAAAATTTGAAGCGGTACTGCATGCTGAAAAACGGTTCTATACCGCAGCCCGTACCATGATGACCGAAGCGGCAATCAGCGGTGGTTTCACTCGCGATCTCTACGCGGCATTGGGCGAAGAGTTGGATGACGGTTCCTGGGCGGTGCGCATCTATTACAAACCGTTCGTGCGCTGGATTTGGTTCGGCGGCGTGTTTATGGCGGTCGGCGGCCTATTGTGCCTGCTGGACCCACGTTATCGTTCGCGCAAAAAAGCGCAGCAGGAGGAGCTGGCATGAGCAAGAAAATCCTGTTCATCCCGTTAGTGCTGTTTCTGCTGCTGGCGGCCGCGCTGTTGTGGCAGTTGTCTCGCAACGCTAATGGGGATGATCCCACGCGTCTGGAATCGGCGCTGATTGGTAAGCCGGTACCGGTTTTTAAACTGGAAGCGCTCGATAAGCCGGGCAAAATCTACGATCAGCAAGTTTTGACCGACGGCAAACCGATCCTGCTCAATGTCTGGGCCACCTGGTGCCCGACATGCCGTGCTGAGCATCAGTATCTCAACACGCTGGCCGAGAAGGGCATTCGCGTCGTCGGGCTGAACTACAAAGATGATCGCACCAAAGCGGTCACCTGGCTGAACACGCTGGGCAACCCTTACGCGCTGAGCCTGTATGACGGTGACGGCATGTTAGGGCTGGACCTCGGCGTCTACGGTGCACCCGAAACCTTCCTGATCGACGGCCATGGCATTATTCGTTATCGCCACGCGGGCGATATGAATGACCGCGTGTGGAACGAAGAAGTGAAACCGTTGTGGGACAAATACAGTAAAGGGGCGGGCGCGTGAAACGACTGCTTTTGTTAGTGGCGGGCATTCTGCTCAGCACCAGCCTGTGGGCGGCCATCGACACCTATCAGTTCGATTCGGTGCAGCAGGAAGAACAATACCGCGATCTCACCGGTTCACTGCGCTGTCCTAAGTGCCAGAACAACAGCATTGCCGACTCCAATGCGATGATTGCCGCAGACATGCGTCTGAAAGTGTATGAGCTGATGAAGCAGGGCCAAAGTCGCCAGCAGATCATCGATTACATGGTGGCGCGCTACGGCAACTTCGTCACCTATGAACCACCAGTGACGCCTTCAACGCTGATTCTGTGGGTCGGGCCGGCGCTGTTCGTGGTGCTGGGCGGCTTGATTATTATTCTGCGCAATCGCCGGGGGAAAACCCGTAGCGATCTCGATGACGATGAACAACAGCGCCTTGCGGCGATTCTAAAGCGTGACGGGAAGCCGTAATGACTGGATTCTGGATTACCCTGATTATTTTGCTGGTGGCGGCCTCGGTGCTGTTTCTCAGTGCAGGCTGGCGTCAACGTCAAGCCACTAGCGGCGATCGCGATCGTCTGAATACCGACTTTTACCAGCAGCGCCTGCGCGAATTAGCGCGTGATGAAGAAGAAGGCGTGGTTGCCGAGCGCCCGGAGATGGTGCGTGAACTGCAACAAACGCTGCTCACCGATGTGCCGAACGAGCAAGCGGCGCGTATCCATAGCAGTAGCCGTTGGGTGCTGCTGCCGGGACTGATTGTCTTGATTCTGGTATCGGTGGGTTTTTACCTTAAAACCGGTGGACTGGCGCAACTGGCCGGTTGGGTTAGCGTGCAGCAGGAATACCCCCAGTTGCGCGCCCGTGTGATGGATCCCAAAGCGGCGCCCTTAACCATGGAAGAGTTGGCTCGCCTACAATTAGGGTTGCGCACCGCTTTGCAAGACGATCCGCAAAACCTCAATGACTGGACGATGCTGGGCCGCCTGGGCATGGTGCTGAATAACGCGACGAATGCCAGCCAGGCCTTCCAGCGTGCATTGCAACTGGCACCTGATAATCTGGAACTGCAGCAGGATTATGCCGAAGTCCTGACGCGCTCCAGCGATCCGCAGGACAACCGCCAGGCCAATGTGATGCTGAAAGATCTGCTAAAACGCGACCATAGCAACGTGCGCACCCTGAGCTTGTTGGCATTTAATGCTTTTGAGCAGCAGCAATATGATCAAGCGATTGGTGCCTGGCAGGTGATGCTGAAGCTTCTGCCCGCGGGTGACAAGCGCATTACCATGATAGAGCGCAGCATTGAACAAGCGAAAACTGATGCGGGACAGCAAAATAGTCACCTGGCATTGACGGTGAGTTTAACTCCGCAGGCAGAAAAAATGTTACCGCAAGGCGGAGTGTTGTATATTTCTGTGTCTGACGGTGTTTCACCGGTGCCTGTGGCTGTGAAGCGTTTACCGCTGAGCCATTTCCCGTTATCGCTCACGCTGGATGACAGCAACGCCATGATGCCCGATCGCCTGCTTTCGGCGCAGCATCAGGTGCAGGTCAGGGTGCGTATTTCGCGCGATGGTAGCGCCAATCCTCAGTCGGGAGACTGGTTTGGCTTAAGCGCGATCACCCCCTGGGATGGTCATCAGCAACTGGCTGTGGAGATTAATCAACAGCAGCCCTGAAGCGATACATTATTCAACCGCACAGGGAGATAAGAATGAATAACCGCCTGACCGGTCTGGCGCTGGCCAGCTTGCTGCTGGTGGGATGTGCCAGTTCCAAACCGGCCGATCCAACGCAGCCTGCCCAGCGTAGCGATCCGCTCGAAGGCTTTAACCGCACCATGTTTAACTTCAACATGAACGTGCTGGATCCTTATGTGGTGCGCCCGGTTGCGGTTGCCTGGCGCGATTACGTGCCGGTGCCTGCGCGCAGTGGTATGAGTAATTTCCTCGGCAACCTGGACGAACCGGCCAGCATGCTGAACTCGATTCTGGTGGGTGAACCGCGCCAGGCAGGAATCCACTTCACGCGTTTCTTCCTCAATACCGTATTGGGCTTGGGCGGATTTATCGATGTGGCGGGCAAAGCGAATCCTGAATTGGCGCGAGAAGTTCCGCACCACTTCGGTAGCACGCTGGGTCGTTACGGTGTGGGCTACGGTCCTTATGTGGTTCTGCCGGGTTATGGCAGCTTCACGGTGCGTCAGGATGGCGGCGACTATGTCGATACACTTTATCCGGTACTGAGTTGGCTGACCTGGCCGATGTCGATTGGTAAATGGACACTGGAAGGTGTGGAAACACGTGCACAGCTGTTGGATTCCGATGCCATCCTGAAACAGCAGCAGGATCCGTATGCGTTTATCCGCAACGCCTACTTCCAGCGTAATGATTTCCTCGCCAACGGTGGCAAGTTGAAACCGGAAGAGAATCCGAACGCCAGTGCGATTCAGGATGATTTGAAGGACATTGATTCGCAGTAAAATTGAATGGCGGCTTTCTCAGCCGCCATTGTTTTATCCCTGCCTGACAGGCTGCTTTAGCAAAATCCCCACCACGATTGCGCATCCGAATGTGATGGCTGCCAGGCCATAAAGCAGTATCTGATACGCATGCTGCACGTTGAGTATCAGCAGCGATGCGGAAATCTGCGGTAGTAATTCCTGTGCTTGATGAATATGACTTCCGGATAACCACACGGCAGCGTTGTCACGCGTGACGCCATCCACGTCAGGTAAGCGCTGCAGTAAACCAAAGCGATTGAGCAGTGCCAGCAGAGCCATGACGATCGCTAAAGCAATGCCTTCTCCGGCCACGCGCACCGTATTAAACAATCCCGCCGCCATGCCCGCGCGATCTACGGATACCGCCGAGACGGCGAGGCCATCCATTAATCCCCACGGCAAGGCGGCTCCCGCACCAGTGATGACCATGGAAAAGGCAAGTAGAGTCAGTTCATTCAGAGTGATGGCATACGCCATGCCGAACAATCCCAGCGTGGCCAGCAACAGGCCTGCTACCGAGATTTTACCCGCATCAAACCAACGCGTTAATCCAGCCGCAACGCCCGGGAACAGCAACATCGGGGCCGTCAGCGACAGCAAAATAATTGCGCTCTGGGTTTCGCTGAGATGGCGTGCGCCCATTAAAAAAAGTGGGATAACGATCAGCAAAACCACATAGCAATAGCAGGTGGCCACAGGCAACAACAACACCCCAGCAAAGTGCGGCTGACGCAGCAATGCCAGGCTAAACACGGGATGGGCGACACGCTGCGTATGGCGAATGAAGCGCCAACCCGCCAGCAACGTCACGACAATGCCGACGATCGCGGCTGAGGACGATACGCCATATTGGGGTAACAGGATCAGCGTGGTGGTGAGCGCAAGGAGAGCGAGACTGAACAGTGCCGTGCCGCGAATATCTGCCGGTGGGGAATGTGTCGCTGGCGCGGACACCACACTGAACTGACCCACCAAACCCACGATGGCCGCCAGAGCGGACAGCAGCGCATACACCCAACGCCAGCTGAGCGCATCGGTGATCACGCCCATTAACAGTGGACCAAACGCCAGCCCGACGCCAAACAGCGTGCCGAGCAAACTAAATGCCCGCGTGCGAGCCGGCCCACTATAAAGATGGGCCAGTGCAGTTGCTCTGCCGGCCAACGTAAGTGCTGCGGCAATGCCCTGTAATGCACGATAAATGCCGAGGATATAGGTGCTGTCTGTTAGGGCAATCAGCAATGAGCTGAGGGAGAAAAGAGCCAGCCCTGCGATGAACACCCGTTTGTAACGCAGTTTGTCTGCCGCCACACCTGCCGCCAGCAAGCCGCTACCGAAAGTTAACATAAAACCGTTGGTTAACCATGCCAGCGATAGGGGCCCACCATGTAAGGCGTGGCTGATGGCGGGAGTGGTGACCACGCCGCCAGTAAAACTTAAAGGCAGTAACAGCGCCGCCAGCAAAATAGCCAGGGTTGCGCTAATCCTGACGCCTGTCAAAGAGGGAGAACTGATTTCCGCCATCGTTTATCTCGCAAATGTTGGGGTAGATGACGCCGCATATTATTGAGGATATAAAAGGGGGTAAATGGGGTTTGGCTCCAGACTTTGCGGACAAAAGGTTTCTTATCATGGACAGTATTTCGGCATTAACCTCCTTTGTGCGCACGGCTGAAACACTCAGTTTTGTGCAGGCGGCACAGCTGTTGGGAATTTCTGCTTCGGCAGTGGGGAAAAACGTTGCCCGGCTTGAGCAACAGTTGGGCGTGCGGTTGTTCAACCGCAGTACGCGCAGTGTGAGCCTGACGGTTGAAGGTGCGTTGCTATTGGCACGCACACGTCCCATTCTGGAACAGCTGCGTGATGTTGAGGCCGAGATGACTCAAACGGTGGCGCATCCGAGCGGTAAACTGCATGTGTCGCTGCCGGTGGTTGGATATCGGCTGATAACGCCGTTGCTGCCTCAATTTAGTCAGCTCTATCCTGATGTTGAATTGGATTGTGATTTTAGTGATCGGCTGGTCAATGTCATCGATGAAGGTTTTGACGTCGCGATTCGCAGCGGCGAGATGCAGGATTCACGTTTACAGGCGAGAGCGTTGGGGCCTTTTCGTTTTGTGCTGTGTGCCAGCCCAGCCTATATTGCCGCGCACGGCAGGCCAGCATTAAGTGCAGATCTTATCGATCACCACTGTATCCTTTTCCGCTTTCCCGCCACGGGATTGATTCAACATTGGGAGCTGGACGATCTGCGGGTGACGGGGGATTTCCAACCCGTAAAAAAGCTGACGGTGAATAACATTGAAGCCATGGTGCAGAGTACGCTGGCCGGAATGGGGATCAGCTATGTGCCGGATTTCGTCGTCTGGGAATTACTGGACCAGGGCGAGTTGATTGAAGTGCTGCCGGGAAGCTGTATCCGCGAAAGTGGTTTTTCGGCCATTTGGCCAGGGCGCTATTTATCACCGCGCGTACGTTGTTTTATCGATTTTCTGGCAGAACACTGGCCGGTGTCGCGCCGGCAATAAAAAACGGCGACATCACTGTCACCGTTTTTCACACTGATTTCAGCATCAGAACTTGTAGTTAAAGTTCGCGCCGTACAGCCAGGCTTTGCCTTCGGAGTTAAAGGTGTAAGGGCCTTCTTTCACCGTGACTTTCTGGCCGTGCATGTAAGAGATACCGAGGTCAACTGACGCATTTTCATTGAAGGCGTAAGAAGCACCGGCGCTCAACCACAGACGGTCCTGATCCGGAATTGAGATAGAGCGTTTGTCGGCAGGAACCGGGCTATCATCAAACGCGATACCGGTACGGAAGGTCCAGTTATCGTCGTAGAAGTAAGTGGTACCCAGTGCGATGCGATATGCATCCTTGAAGCCTTCATCTTTATAGAACAGCGTCTGACCATTGCTGCCAGTGGCCTTCAGCTCCTGGAACTGGCTCCAGCTGGTGTAGGTCAGGCTATAGTGTACGGCCCACTGCGGTGCCACTTTATGCCAGCCCGACACTTCCCACATCTCTGGCAGGTTCAGCGTGAGTGAACCCGGAATGGTCTGGCCGCTGGTGCCATATGGCAGACCTAAAGCAATCGCCTGCGGTGTACCGTTGTAAGCCGTTGGAATGCTGCTCTTATAATCGCCGTCAAAGTCGATTTTCACTTCTGAACGATAGGTGAAGCCGAAGCGGTTGTTCTTATCCACTTCATACAGGATGCCAGCGTTCCAGCCGTAACCCCATTCATCACCTTTCAGGTGGGCAACCTGAGTATCCGCTGGCATGCCGACGCGAGCGCCGGCTTCACCCGCATAACGTTCGATTTTTGCTTTAGCGTAAACCGCATCAAAGCCAACACCAAAGCTGAAGTGCTCGTTCAAACGATAAGCGGTGCTAAGGTTAAAGTTACCGGTCATCAGGTCGGTTTTACCACCGTAACCGCCGGCGGTGTAACCGTCATTGAACTCTGTCGCCAGACCATAGTTAGAGGTGACGGATGCGCCTACCCACCACTGATCGTTAATCGGATGAACGTAATGGAGGTTAGGGATCCACTGATTCGGTGCGATGTTTTTCGCATTCAGGCTGTTGCCGGTTGGGCTCTGGCCGCTGATATCCACTTCCGGATCAATATAAACGGTACCGATGGAGAAAGAAGGGCGATCCATCAATGCCATGGTCGCCGGGTTACGACTGGCAGATGCGGCGGTATCGCCCATCGCACCTTCACCCGAATAAGCACGACCTAAACCAATTGCTGAGAATTCATTAAGTTGAAAGCCAGCGGCGTAAACCTGGGAAGAGATAAGCGCCACTGCAGCTGCCACAGCTGACTTTGCAAACAGGTTCTTATGGTTCATGACCACAACCTCATCTAGATTTATTATTAAACGTTGTTACGTCGCGTAACAAAGGACGGCGGATTGTAGGGACTGATGACAAAGGCACATATCAGACCAGTGCGACGAGTATAGGTCTGACCTGTGTATTTGTTGCAATAATGTTTTTTAAATATTTCCGATTTGATCGATAAAATCAGATCTGCTTAACAAAATCTTGTCGATGCTCATCTAGCATAGCGGTCAAATTTGTTCTGGATCAATTTTTAGTGTGATATTCGTCACTTAGCCGCTGAGAGATAGAAGCCAGACCGCGCGGGGCGTACACTTTGTGTCAGAAAATGATCCGATTGTGTCGATTTATCGTCAGGAGAAAACAATGACTGATGCCATTAAAAAATGCAGTGCCACGGAAACGGCGGCGTGCTGCTGCGTAGATGTTGGCACCGTAATGGACAATACCGATTGCACGGCGAGCTGGTCTGGCGCTTTTGCCAATCGTCATGCGGCTGAAGCGATGCTGAAGCACCTGACGGACAAAGCGCGTCAGGTTGAATCCGAGCCTTGCGAGATTCACGCAGAATTCATTGAAGAAGCGCCAGGCCTACGCCTGAATGTTGATTTCACTTTTGCCTGCCAGGCCGAAACCTTGATTTTTCAACTCGGCTTACGCTAATCCTGTCGCTGCCGGAAGCCCTTCCGGCAGCGTTTTCTCTTTTTCGTGTTTTCCCTCGCACTTTTTTTCTTCTGTTATTGGCGACTTAGCAACACCTGGTTAACACTGATGATCAGGTCAGACCTGTTTGGCAATGATGCTACGGTCGTAAATTACAGGTGAGTGCAATGAGCAAAGCGCAGCCGCTGCTGACGCGTCAGGGCGAACGAATCGCCATAACCCATGGATTACGCACGCCTTTCGCCCGTCAGGCGAGTGATTTTCATGGCATTCCCGCGCTGGAGTTGGGGCGCATGGTGGTGTCAGAGTTGATGGCGCGCAGCGAATTGCCGGTCGACGTTATCGATCAACTGGTATTTGGCCAGGTGGTGCAAATGCCGGAAGCGCCCAATATTGCGCGCGAAATCGTGCTGAGCAGCGGATTGAGCGTGCACACTGATGCGTACAGCGTCAGTCGTGCCTGTGCCACCAGTTTTCAGGCGGTGGCGAATGTGGCGGAAAGCCTGATGGCGGGCACCATTGATGCGGGTATTGCCGGTGGTGCAGACTCCTCATCGGTACTGCCTATTGGCGTCAGCAAGACGCTGGCGCGCGCGTTGGTCGATCTCAACAAAGCACGAACCTTCAGCAAAAAGCTGCAAATCTTACGCCGTCTGCGCCCACGCGATCTGTTGCCGGTGCCGCCTGCGGTTGCAGAGTATTCCACCGGCTTACGCATGGGTGATACCGCCGAACAAATGGCGAAAACCCACGGCATCACACGTGAACAACAAGATGCTCTGGCGCTGCGCTCACATCAGCACGCAGCACGTGCCTGGCAGTCAGGCGTGCTGGCGCAGGAAGTGATGGCGGCCTTTGTACCGCCATGGAAAGCACCAATTGAGCAGGACAACAACATTCGCTTTAATGCCAGCGCTAGCGACTACGCAAAATTGCGACCGGCCTTTGATCGTCGCCACGGTTCCGTCACGGCAGCCAACAGCACACCGCTGACCGATGGCGCGGCCGCGGTGATTTTGATGCGTGAAGGCCGTGCACGAGAACTGGGAATTACGCCGCTTGGCTATCTGCGCAGCTACGCGTTTACTGCGATTGATGTCTGGCAGGATATGTTGCTGGGTCCCGCTTATGCCTCACCGCTGGCGCTGGATCGCACTGGCATTACCCTCAACGACCTGACGCTGATCGATATGCACGAAGCCTTTGCGGCACAGACGCTGGCCAATCTGAAAATGTTCCGTGATGAGCGTTTTGCGCGAGAGGTACTGAATCGCCCACATGCGCTGGGTGAAGTGAATGAAGAGCGCTTCAATGTGTTGGGCGGTTCGATTGCTTACGGGCATCCGTTTGCTGCCACTGGCGCGCGCATGATCACCCAAACGTTGCATGAACTGCGGCGACGCGGCGGGGGATTAGGACTGGTGACCGCCTGTGCAGCGGGCGGATTAGGCAGCGCAATGATTCTGGAGGCCGAATAATGAGCGCATCTGCATTCCATTTACACATGCGCCTCGATCATGTCGGCATCATTACCATCGACGTGCCGGGCGAAAAGATGAACACGCTGAAAGCGGAGTTTGTCCCACAAATAAAAGCGGTGCTGGCTGAAGCGCGCAGCAATCCGAAGCTGGCGGGATTAGTGCTGATTTCGGGTAAAAGCGATAATTTTGTCGCCGGTGCGGACATCAGCATGATCGCCGATTGCCAGACGGCAGAAGAAGCGGAAGCTTTAGCCCGCCAGGGGCAAGAGGTAATGGCGGAGATTGCGGCGCTGCCTTTCCCGGTGGTCGCGGCGATCCACGGTGCCTGTCTCGGCGGCGGCCTGGAATTGGCGCTGGCCTGCAGCGCACGTATCTGCACGCTGGATGATAAAACCCGCCTGGGCCTGCCGGAAGTGCAGTTGGGCCTGTTACCTGGCTCAGGCGGGACGCAGCGCCTGCCAAAACTGATTGGGGTGCCACAAGCGCTACCGCTGATTCTGAGTGGTAAGCAGCTGCGCGCTAAACAGGCGTTGAAACTGGGTATCGTTGACGATGCAGTGCCTCAATCCATCTTGCTGGAAACGGCGATTGCGCGTGTGCATAAAGGAAAGGTTGTTCGCCGTGAGTTATCACGTCGCGATCGCCTGATGCAGGCGCCACTGGCGCGCTCGCTGTTATTCGCGATGGCAAAACGGCAAACCGACCGCAAAACGCAGGGGAATTACCCAGCAGCGGATCGCATTCTGCAGGTGGTGCGCACGGGGTTGGAGCAGGGCAGTCACGCCGGTCATGCGGCAGAGGCGCGCGCCTTCGGCCAGCTGGCGATGACCCCTGAATCTGCGGCACTGCGCAGTTTGTTTTTTGCCTCGACCGCGATCAAGAAAGAAGCGGTGGCCGAGGCTGAATCGCGCGCATTAAAACACATCGGCGTGCTCGGTGGCGGATTGATGGGCGGCGGCATTGCCAGCGTAACGGCGCTGAAAGCCGGTTTTCCGGTGCGAATTAAAGACGTCAATCTCAATGGTGTGAACCATGCATTGCAATACAGCTGGGACCTGCTGAGTCAAAAAGTGAAGCGGCGCCAGCTGAAACCCGCTGAGCGTCAACAACAGATGGCGCGCATCAGCGGCGGTATCGATTATCAGGGGTTCAGCCAGCGCGATCTGGTGATTGAAGCGGTATTTGAGGATTTGACGTTGAAGCAGCAGATGGTAGCGGATATTGAAAGTCATTGTCAGCCACACACCATCTTTGCTTCCAACACCTCTTCGTTGCCGATTGGCGATATTGCCGCCAACGCGCAGCGCCCAGAGAATGTGATTGGTCTGCATTACTTCAGCCCGGTGGACAAAATGCCGCTGGTGGAGGTGATTCCGCATGCGGGCACCTCGGCTGAAACGCTGGCGACCACGGTGCAGCTGGCGCGTCAGCAAGGCAAAACAGCGGTGGTGGTGGCCGATAAACCCGGTTTTTACGTCAACCGCATTCTCGCGCCCTATATAAATGAAGCCATGCGCTGCTTGCTGGAAGAGGAGCCGGTGGACCATATCGATCGCGCGTTAGTGAAGTTCGGTTTTCCTGTCGGGCCGTTACAGTTGCTGGATGAAGTGGGCATTGATGTCGGCAGCAAAATCAGTCCGATTTTGCTGCAGGCTTATGGCGAGCGTTTCAGCGCACCCGAGGCGGTCAATGCCATCCTGGCCGATGGCCGCAAAGGGCGTAAAAACCAGAAAGGATTTTACCTTTACAACGCGGCTCGCTGGCCGGGAAAACGCAAAGTGGATGCCTCAATCTATGACCTGATTAGCGTCAAACCGCAGGCAAAGCAGAGCGAAGAACAGATTGCGCAACGCTGCGTGATGATGATGCTGAATGAGGCCGCACGCTGTCTGGACGAGTCCGTGGTGCGCAATGCTCGGGATGGTGATATTGCGGCGGTATTTGGCATCGGTTTCCCGCCATTTCTTGGCGGGCCGTTCCGCTATATGGATCAACGCGGCGTCAGCCAAATCGTCAATACATTACGTGCATTAATGCAGCAACATGGCGATCGTTTCGCGCCCTGTGACGCTTTAATGGCAATGTCAGAAGCGCAAACGAATTTTTACACTTCTGCACAAATATGAATAGGCGCACAGATTCAGCGGGTTAGTTATGGTGCCATGAAGAAGGTGATACGGCACCATTCTGAGATGTGCTTATTTAATAAACAACCGGTTGACTATACTGAAGCCATTGGGGTAAAACACAGCGTTCATTCGCAGAATGAAGCGTCTGGTGCTGTGGTACCCGACGATATCGACAAACAACAGCGGTGCTTTATGCAAGTTTTTATCATGCGTCATGGCGATGCAGCTCTGGAAGCAGCGAGTGATTCAGTACGCCCACTCACAATCTGTGGCTGTGACGAATCGCGCCAGATGGCGAGCTGGCTAAACGGCCAGGCGCTGGATATCGAAAGGGTGTTAGTGAGCCCTTATCTCCGTGCAGAGCAGACGCTCGCCACGGTTCGTGAGGCACTGAAGCTGCCAGAAGGGCAGGACGTGCTGCCGGAACTGACGCCGGGAGGCGATCCGGGCATTGTGGCCTGTTATCTGCAGGCGCTGGCGCAGCAGGGTGTGAAATCAGCCTTAGTCATTTCGCATCTGCCGCTGGTGGGCTATCTGGTGTCAGAGCTTTGCCCGCAGGAAGCGCCACCGATGTTTGCTACGTCGGCAATTGCTTATGTGAACTTTGATGCAGACGCCTGTGAAGGCAAACTGGAGTGGCAGGTCAGCCCGTCAAAACTGGCCAAAGCGATGTAATGTCGCCAAAAGTCATATCTCTATGGGCCGCCTTCTGCGGCCCTTTCCTTTTTAAGGATTAAGGCAGCTCCGGTGGTTGCCACTCTTCGACTTCAATCAGCACCAGCAACGCGGCATCGCCGCCAAACAGCTTAGGTGCCTGGTGAAATGCCATCACATGCGGATGTTGCGCCAACCACAGCGGTGTTTGCTGCTTGAGGATATGCTTGCCGTGCCCGGTCATCACGCTGGCACAGAACAGGTGTTCACGGCGGCAGGCGGCAATGAGCGCCCCCAGCTCTTGTTTGGCCTGCTGCTGTCTTAAACCATGAAGATCGAGAAAAATTTCCGGCGTGTAATCGCCGCGTCGCAATTTCTTCAGCTCGTAATGACTGACATCCGCGCGCACATAACGCATCGGCCCCTCGCTGGAGAGCAAAGGCTGAAACTCATCTGAGAAGTAGTGACTGTTATCGGCTTGCTCGGAAAGCAGTCTTTTCAGCGGGACTTCGCGGGTTTTCACTACCGGTTTGTGCACGATAGTGTCTTGTTTCAGCTTACGCGTTCCGCTCATTAACTCACGAAACAGCGCCTGATCGTCCTGGTTTAGGGGCGTCTTCTTACTCATGGCTCAAATTAGGGTTAAAGGGCTGGTTAATAGCCGGTGGCATACCTTAACGCTTAGCGTTAACAAATGTCAGCTTTTTCGCCTCGCTGCGCTGAATTCTGCCCGGCTTCATGGCAAACTAACGGCCGATTGATTTTAAGGCCTGCGGAGGGCTACGTGGACAAGATTTTCGTCGATGAGGCAGTGAGTGAACTGCACACCATTCAGGATATGCTGCGCTGGGCTGTCAGCCGTTTTTCGGCGGCAGGCATTTGGTACGGCCACGGCACGGATAATCCCTGGGACGAAGCAGTCCAACTGGTTCTGCCCACGCTCTGGCTGCCGCTGGATATCCCAGAAGATATGCGCAATGCGCGCCTGACGGCCAGCGAGCGTCACCGCATTGTTGAACGTGTGATTCGCCGCGTCAACGAGCGCATTCCGGTGGCTTATCTCACCAATAAAGCCTGGTTCTGCGGCCATGAATTCTATGTCGATGAGCGTGTGTTAGTGCCGCGTTCGCCGATTGGTGAGCTGATTGAAAACCGTTTTGCCGGTCTGGTTGGTGAACAACCCCACCACATTCTCGATATGTGTACCGGCAGTGGCTGCATCGCGATTGCCTGTGCTTATGCCTTCCCGGAAGCGGAAGTCGATGCGGTGGATATCTCCACGGATGCGCTGGCGGTGGCGGAGCAAAACATTGAAGAACATGGATTGATCCACCACGTTACGCCTATTCGTGCCGATCTGTTCCGTGGTCTGCCGCAGGTGAAATACGATCTGATCGTCACCAATCCACCGTACGTCGATGCGGAAGATATGGACGATCTGCCGAATGAATATCGCCACGAACCAGAACTGGGTCTGGCAGCAGGCAGTGATGGTCTGAAACTAGTGCGCCGTATTCTTGCCTGTGCCCCGGATTATCTGAGTGAGCAGGGCGTGCTGATTTGTGAAGTGGGCAACAGCATGGTGCATATGATCGATCAGTATCCGGATGTGCCGTTTACCTGGCTGGAGTTCGATAACGGCGGTGACGGCGTGTTTATGCTGACGCGCGAGCAGATCGTCGCGGCACAGCATCACTTCTCCTTCTACAAAGACTAAAAATGGGGCGAGACATCGCCCGCAACATCGCAACAAGGAACCACAATGGCCGGTAACAGCATTGGACAAGTTTTTCGCGTAACCACCTTTGGCGAGTCGCATGGTATTGCGCTGGGCTGTATCGTTGATGGCGTGCCACCAGGCATTCCTCTTACGGAAGCGGATATTCAGCACGATCTCGATCGCCGCCGTCCGGGCACATCGCGCTACACCACCCAGCGCCGCGAACCGGATCAGGTGAAAATTTTGTCCGGCGTGTTTGAGGGCGTCACTACCGGCACCTCTATCGGCCTGCTGATTGAAAATACTGATCAGCGTTCACAGGATTACGGCGCAATCAAAGATCTGTTCCGCCCCGGCCATGCGGATTACACCTACGAGCAAAAATATGGCCTGCGCGACTATCGCGGCGGTGGCCGTTCCTCTGCGCGTGAAACCGCGATGCGCGTGGCGGCGGGTGCGATTGCCAAAAAGTATCTGCAAATGAAGCACGGCATTCAGGTACGTGGTTATCTGGCACAGATTGGTGATGTAGCCTGCGAGCTGAAAGACTGGAGCATCGTTGAAGAGAACCCGTTCTTCTGCCCGGATGCTTCGAAGCTGGAAGCGCTGGATGAACTGATGCGTGGCCTGAAGAAAGAGGGTGACTCGATCGGCGCTAAAGTCACGGTGATGGCAGAGAATGTGCCACCGGGACTGGGCGAGCCGGTGTTTGATCGTCTGGATGCCGATCTGGCGCATGCGCTGATGAGCATTAACGCAGTGAAAGGCGTGGAAATTGGAGACGGTTTCGCGGTGATTAACCAGCGCGGTAGCCAGCATCGCGATGAGATTCGTGCCGACGGTTTCCAGAGCAACCACGCGGGTGGCATTTTGGGTGGCATCAGCAGCGGCCAGACCATCAGTGCGAATCTGGCGATGAAACCTACATCCAGCATCACCGTTCCGGGTAAAACCATCACCCGTGAAGGCGAAGAAGTGGAGATGATCACTAAAGGTCGCCACGATCCTTGCGTGGGCATTCGCGCGGTACCGATTGCCGAAGCGATGATGGCGATTGTGTTGATGGATCACCTGTTGCGTCAGCGTGCGCAGAACGGTGACGTCAACAGCAGCGTTCCGCGCTGGTAAGCCACGGATGCGCCGCCTGCTCACCACCGTTGCCGCGCTGTTGTGCAGTGCGGCCGTGTTTGCTGCCACGCCCTGGCAGCAAATCCATCAGCCGATTGCTGGCAGCCCACAGTCGATTGGCGGGTTCGCCAACGGCTGTATTGTCGGTGCACAGCAACTGCCACTCAATTCACCCAATTATCAGGTCATGCGTCAGGATCAGCGGCGTTATTTCGGCCATCCCGATCTGATTGCCTTTATTCAGCGTCTCAGTACCCAGGTGCATCAACTGCAGCTGGGGCAGGTGTTGATTGGTGATATGGGCATGGCGGCCGGCGGGCGCTTCAGCAGTGGGCATGCCAGCCATCAAACCGGGTTGGATGTCGATATCTGGTTGCAGCTGCCGCAAAACCGCTGGACGGCGCAGCAGCTGCTGAAGCCACAGCCACTGGATTTGGTGGCACCGGATGATAAGCAAGTGATTGCGCGTCATTGGCAGCCGCAGATCGACAGCCTGATCAAGCTGGCGGCGAAAGATAATGAAGTGACACGTATCTTCGTCAATCCGGCGATTAAAAAGCAGCTTTGTGCGGATGCCGGAAGCGATCGTGCATGGCTGAATAAAGTGCGCCCGTGGTTTGCCCATCGTGCCCACATGCACGTGCGTCTGCGCTGTCCGGCAGGCAGTCTGGAGTGTGAAGATCAGGCTGCACCGCCGCCGGGTGATGGTTGTGGTGCAGAGTTAGACAGTTGGTTCCTGCCGAAAAAACCGGGTAGCACGCCGCCTGTGAAGAAAACGCCGCCGCCGTTGCCGCCATCCTGTCAGGCACTATTAGATCGTCATTTACTCTAGCCGTGACGCTTCCTGTTGCAGCAGTATTGGCAACGTTCTCTCTCCCAGACACAGATGTTTGTGAGACCAGGAGAGAGCACGGATGCCCAGCCTGCAATAAGAATGGTCGGGTTAACTTTACGAGAAAAAAATGGACCTCTTTGTTGTTAGCCCACTATTGCTGGGCGTGTTGTTTCTGGTTGCGGTGCTGGCAGCGTTTATCGACTCCATCGCCGGCGGCGGTGGCTTACTCACCGTTCCTTCATTACTCGCTGCGGGACTCTCTCCTGCTCAGGCTTTAGCCACCAATAAGTTACAGTCGGTGGGCGGGTCTTTCTCTGCCAGCCTCTACTTTGTGCGTCGCGGCGCGGTGAATCTTCGCGAACAGCGGCTGAACATTGCCATGACCTTTATCGGTGCAGTGTGTGGCACGGTGCTGATTCAGCATATCCAGGCGGATGTACTACGACAGATTTTGCCGCTCCTGCTGATCAGCATCGGGTTATGGTTCCTGCTGATGCCGCGGCTGGGCGAGTCGGATCGTGAGCATCGCCTGCAGGGGATCGCTTTTGCGCTGGTCGGCGGTGGTTGCGTCGGTTTTTACGACGGCTTTTTTGGTCCGGGTGCCGGTTCATTCTATGCATTGGCGTTTGTGACGCTGTGTGGCTTCAATCTTGCCAAGGCCACCGCCCACGCCAAAGTCCTAAATTTCACCTCCAATTTCGGCAGTCTGCTGTTCTTTATGTTCGGCGGAAAGGTAGTGTGGGGCACGGGCGTGATCATGTTAATTGGCGCATTCGTGGGCGCGCGTATCGGCGCCAGACTGGTGCTGAGCCGGGGTCAGAAGCTGATCCGCCCGATGGTGGTGACTGTATCCGCTGTGATGAGTGCCAAATTATTGTGGGATAGCCATGGCAGTGCGTTGCTGGCGTGGATAGCCACGCTGTAAAGCAGTACTCGTCAAGAACGGCTGCCAATGCGACAATGGCGCTAATTTTTTTAAAGATTAAAATATTATGAGTACAGAACATCATTACCAGCAGCTGGTGGATATTTTTGATGGCTGCTTTGTTGAAGACTTTCAGACCCGTCTAATTAAAGGCGATGACGAACCTATCTATCTTCCAGCGGATGAGGAATCGCCGTGGAACCGCGTGGTGTTTGCTCACGGTTTTTACGCCAGCGCGCTGCACGAAATTTCTCACTGGTGTATTGCCGGTGAAGCGCGCCGCAAGCTGGTGGATTTTGGTTATTGGTACTGCCCGGATGGGCGGGATGCGCAAACGCAAAGTCAGTTCGAGTCAGTGGAAGTCAAGCCACAGGCGCTGGAGTGGCTGTTCTGTGTCGCGGCGGGCTTTCCTTTCAATGTCAGCTGTGACAACCTCGAAGGCGATTGTGAACCCGATCGCATCGCGTTCCAGCGCAAGGTCCATGCTCAGGTGATGACTTATTTTGAGCAGGGTATCCCGGCACGTCCGGCACGTTTTATCGATGCGTTAGCCAGCTATTACGGTACGCCAGCGCTGACGGCGGCACACTTCCCGTGGCCGGAAGATTTGTGATTCGCAAACATATTATTAATGACCCAAAGTCACCCGCGTTGCAGCTTAACGGCGAATGAACGACCCACGGGAACGCGAACCAGCGTGTAACGGGGCAAGAGCGTGAAGCCAGCGCAGTAGCGGCGCGGCGTATCAAGGGCAATAAGGAACAAGACGATGATCGTAGAATTCGAATCCCGCATCCTGGCATTGATTGACGATATGGTTGATCACGCCAGTGACGACGAGCTGTTTGCCGGTGGCTATCTGCGTGGCCATCTGACCCTGGCGGTGGCTGAGATTGAAATCAGCGGTGAGCACACGCCAGAAGCGCTGCAAATCCATGTGACCAACAGCCTGCAAAATGCGATTGCCGCAGGTGAACTGTCACCACGCGATCAGGCGCTGGTGATTGGCATGTGGGATAATTTGTTCCAGCAGGCGCGTCAGACCGCCTGATAAGTCGGGGCGGCCGCTCGCCCCGCCATCCTAGCGTCCCGCTTTCTTACCTTTCAGCAATTTTCTTACCCAGTAACGATTCGGATTCAATGCCGCCAGCGTGGTGATATCCAGCGGTTGCGGCTCACCACTCATCTGTGCCGCCAGTACTTCCGCCGCCAGCGGCGCGCTGCACAAGCCGCGTGAACCCAGCGCACCCAGCACAAATAAACCGGCATGAACCGGTGCATCGGCAAGGGTTTCACCCCGTGCTCGTTGCCCCGGCAAATCAGCATATTGCACCAGCGTTGCGGCGTAATCAGGCGCGCTGCCACTCATCGGTAAGTGATCGCGCGTGGCGCAGCGCACGCCAACACGCGCCTCGTTATCACTGATATCCACCTGCTGTGGCCACTCTGCATCCGGCAGACAGTTCACCAGGCGCTGGCGGTTTTCCTGCTGATCGTCAGCACGGAAATCGGTTGTGGTATCGCCACGATGGTAGCTGGCCCCGATACAGTGGGTGCTGAAAGTCGGGCTGACTGGCGTGAGATAGCCGTCATAGCAGAGTACGGTATTTAACGCGCCCAGCTTAGGATTGGTCGGCACATGACTGACCTGACCCGCCACCGCGTAAACGGGCAAGTCTTTGCTTTGCTCAATTTCCAGCAGCGCATGGCCATTGGCCAACACCACCTGCTGATGATTTACCGAGGGTTGCTCGCTGAAGTTAAGAGTCCAGCCTTCAGTCGTCGTTTCCAGCGTGGTGACGCGATGCAGCCAGTGCAGGCGTAAACCCAGGTTTTGCGCATGCTCCAATAGGTTGCTGGTCAGTTGCGACGGAGAGAGCCAGCCGCCCTGAGGATAGAAAATGCCACCACTACCGGTATCGACGCCCGCTAATTGCTGCGCGTCCTCCTGACTTACGCCGTACGCCACATCATGCGGCAATCCCATCTCCAGCATCTGGGCAATTTTATCGGCACTTTTACTGTCCCAGCCGAGTTGCAACACACCGCTCCAGTCATGCTCGAACATTACCGATAGCTGGTCGTACAAACGGCGGGCAAAGGTGAACGCTGCAGGGAAAAACGTGGCGAGAGCGGGATCGTGCTGATTAAGCAGCGGGTAAAGTGCGCCCTGACGATTGCCGGAAGCACCCAGCGCGGGCGCAGCATCGGCGCAATAAAGTGTGACCTTCCAGCCGCGGCGCAACAGCGCCAGCGCCAGTACGGCACTCGCCACGCCACCGCCAACCAGCGCCACTTCCTGAGTGCGAGCCGCAGGGCGGGCATACCACGGTTGGCTATGGGGCAGGGCAGCAACCTGCTCCATTACGCCCGTTAGCATTTCGCGTTTGTGACCAAAGCCTTTGCGCTTAGCCACGGTAAAACCCGCTTCCTGTAATCCCCGACGGACAAAACCTGCCGAGGTGAAGGTCGCCAGCGTCCCACCCGGCCGGGCCAGACGGGCCATGGCGGCGAACAGTTCCGGCGTCCACATCTCCGGATTTTTAGACGGCGCAAAACCATCTAAAAACCATGCATCCACTTGAGCATTAAGACTGTCATCAAAGGTATTAATTAGCGCGTTAATATCACCGAGCCAGAGATCGAGCGTGACTTTACCGGTGTTGAACAGTAAACGCTGGCAACCCGGTAGCGCCTGTGGCCACTGTTGCTGTAACTGTTCTGCCCAGTGCGCCAGCTCAGGCCAGTGTGCGTGCGCTGCGACCAGATCGGTTTGCGTCAGTGGGAATTTTTCGCAGCTAATGAAGTGCAGACGCTTAAGTGTCGCGTCGGGATGTTCGCTACAGAAGCGATCGAACGCTTGCCACAAGGTAAGAAAGTTCAGACCCGTCCCAAAACCGCTTTCCGCGACAATAAAAATATCGCGTGAATGTTGAGCGAAACGGACAGGAATTTGGTTGCCGTTGAGGAAAACATAGCGCGTCTCCTCCAACCCGTTGTCGTTGGAGAAATAGACGTCATCGAATGCTCGGGAAACAGGTGTACCCTGATCATTCCAGTTTAATTGCGCGTGTTCAACCGGGGCTAATTTCACGGGAAAGGCTCGTTTTTCAGGCAGTGGCGCGATTTTAACGACTGCCGTCACATGACGCAAATTTACAAAAGGAAATGGCTGATCGGACTTGTTCGGCTTACAACTGTAAGCTAGAGTGCATGTCAATCCAAAAGAAGTGGAATGAGGACTATTGAATGAAACGTGCAGTGATTACTGGCCTGGGTATCGTTTCCAGCATTGGTAATAACCAGCAAGAAGTGCTGGCTTCTCTGCGTGAAGGCCGTTCGGGTATCACCTTCTCTGAAGAGATGAGAGATATCGGTATGCGCAGCCACGTATGGGGCAACGTCAAACTGGATACCAACGGGCTCATCGATCGCAAAATCGTGCGTTTCATGAGTGATGCTTCAATCTACGCTTACCTGTCTATGGCGGAAGCGATTCAGGATTCCGGCCTGACTGACGAGCAGTATCAGAACAACCCACGCGTGGGTCTGATTGCCGGTTCAGGCGGCGGTTCCCCGCGTTACCAGGTGTTCGGTGCCGATGCGATGCGTGGCCCGCGTGGCCTGAAAGCCGTTGGTCCTTATGTGGTGACCAAAGCCATGGGTTCAGGTGTATCAGCTTGTCTGGCTACCCCATTCAAAATCCACGGTGTGAACTACTCAATCAGCTCTGCTTGTGCCACTTCCGCACACTGCATCGGTAACGCGGTTGAGCAGATTCAGTTGGGCAAACAGGACATCGTGTTTGCTGGCGGCGGCGAAGAGCTGAGCTGGGAAATGGCCTGTGAGTTCGATGCGATGGGCGCACTGTCCACCAAATACAACGAAACGCCAGAAAAAGCCTCTCGTACTTACGATGCGAACCGTGATGGTTTCGTGATCGCTGGCGGCGGCGGCATGGTGGTGGTTGAAGAGCTGGAACATGCTCTGGCACGTGGCGCACACATTTACGCAGAAATCGTTGGCTACGGCGCGACCTCTGATGGTGCTGATATGGTGGCACCATCAGGCGAAGGCGCAGTGCGTTGCATGAAGATGGCGATGCAGGGCGTTGATACCCCAATCGATTACCTCAACACCCACGGTACTTCTACACCTGTCGGTGATGTGAAAGAGCTGGGTGCGATTCGCGAAGTGTTTGGTGACAACTCACCGTACATTTCTGCTACCAAAGCCATGACCGGTCACTCACTGGGTGCAGCGGGCGTGCAGGAAGCGATCTACACCTTGCTGATGCTGGAGCATAGCTTCATCGCACCAAGCATCAACATCGAAGAGATTGATGAAGCGGGTAAAGGCCTGAACATCGTGACGCAGCCGACTGAAAAAGCGCTGACCACCGTGATGTCCAACAGCTTCGGTTTCGGCGGCACCAACGCCACCTTGACCATGCGTAAGCTGCCAGCTTAATAGCGTGATCACCGTTTTCCAGGGGCCGGTTTATCTGGCCCCTGTTGTTTTTGACAATTCACCCGCCGCTTGCCTACACTCTTCACATCTTGCCTGAAACAAAATAATCGTTTGCGCACAGTATGAACCAAACAACCCGTTTTCGCCTGAATACAGGGTGCGAACGTATGTTGGTTTTGCCTGTCGTGCACGCTCTGAACAAGGAGTTCATACCATCATGACCACGGCTGCTGATACGCAGACGCAATCTGTGCTGCCTTTGGGTTGCATATCCTTTGCGGTGTTTCTCACTTACTTAACCGCAGGGCTGGCGCTCCCGGTCATCCCACTGTACGTGCACCAGGAATTGGGCATGAGCAACCTGATGGTGGGTGTGGCGGTAGGGATTCAGTTCTTCGCCACGCTGCTGACGCGCAGCTTCGCCGGACGCCGAGCCGATCAGCACGGTGCCAAGCTCACCACACAACACGGTATGATCGCCATCGCGCTGGTGGGTGTGGCGTATCTGGCCGCGGCGTTGTTGCCCGTTTCGCCGTGGGCAAAATTTGGTTTGCTGGCGGTGGGGCGCTTATTGCTGGGATTTGGTGAAAGCTTGCTGCTCACCGGCAATCTGACCTGGGGCATGGGGTTGGTGGGAAGCAAACGATCTGGCCTGGTGATGTCGTGGAACGGTATGGCGATTTATGGATCGCTGGCGGCGGGCGCACCGCTGGGTTTGTTGATCAATCAACATGGCGGATTCGCAGCACTCGGTGCTGTCGCGCTGCTGTTGCCACTGCTCTCGCTGGCGATCAATAGCTGGGTCACTAAAGTGCCGGTGATGGGTGGTGAACGTCCCTCATTGTTCAGCGTGGTGAAAACTATCTTCCAACCCGGCATGGCGCTGGCGTTGCAGGGCACCGGATTTGCGGTGATCGGCACCTTTACCTCACTCTATTTTGCCGCAGAAAACTGGGGCAATGCCGGTTTTGCCCTGACCGCATTTGGCTGTGCTTTTGTATTGGTGCGTGTTTTCTTTGGTGGCCTGCCGGATCGTCACGGTGGCGTCCGCGTCGCAATGATCTCGCTGCTGGTGGAAACTGCCGGTTTGCTGGTGCTGGCGTGTGCAAGCTCTGGCTGGATGGCGCTGGTAGGCGCCGCGCTCACCGGCTGCGGCTGTTCACTGATTTTCCCGGCGCTCGGCGTCGAGGTGATCAAACGTGTCTCGCCGCAAATTCGTGGCACGGCACTGGGCGGTTTCTCTGCTTTCCAGGATATCGCTTACGGTGCCAGCGGCCCGCTGACGGGTTTGCTCGCCACGGCCCTGGGTTATGGATCGGTCTACCTTGCCGGTGCCTGCTGCGCAGCCCTGGGCATTCTCGTCACCTGGACGTTTGCGCGTAGCGCGACAACAGCGTAACCAGCTTATCGCAGGCGCTGACAATCTCACCCGGCGTCAGCGCGGCAAAGCCCAGCAGCCAGCCCGATTGCGGCGGACTGTTGCTGTACAACGGCGACAGACGCGGCAATAGCAGACCGATTTCCCAGGCCTGTTGCGTGAGCTGTGCTTCCTCACCCTGATGCAATGCTACCGTTAACTGCAGCCCGCCAGACGCCTGCAGCGGCGTCAACCACGGCTGCAGGCGCGTGTTGATCTGCTCCAGCAAACGATCGCGACGGCTGTGGTAAAGCTGGCGCATCAGCCGCAGGTGGCTGGCAAAATGGCCTTGTTGGAGGAACTCAGCGGTAATCGCTTGTGGCAACAGCGCGCTGTGCCCATCCAGAATGCTACGTGCGCGACCCATGGCATCTACCAGTGCTGGCGGGACGACCATCCACGCCAGCCGCAGGGAAGGGAAGAGCGTTTTGGAAAAAGTGCCAAGGCAGATAACCCGGCTGTTATCCTCCAATCCCTGTAAGGCGGGAAGCGGGCGATCGTCATAGTGAAACTCACTGTCGTAATCATCCTCAATTAACCAGCTTTGCTGCTGGTGCGCCCAGTCGAGCCACTGCAGGCGGCGGGCAAGGCTCATCGCGGTACCGGTGGGATAGTGATGTCCCGGCGTCAGATAAACCAGCCTCGCGTCTCCATCAAGCGGCATCGCGCCTTCGCTATCCAACGGCATCGCACGGCAGTGTGCACCCGCAGCGAGGAAAGCGTTACGCGCGCCGGGATAGCCTGGCTCTTCAAGCCACACTTCATCATTGGCATCCAGCAACATCAGCGCCAGTAACTGCAGGGCCTGCTGTGAACTGGTTAGGATAACGACTTGCCCGGCAGCACAGCGCACCCCGCGTGATAACGCCAGATAATCCGCCACCGCCTCACGAAGCGGCATAAAGCCTAGTGGATCGCCATAACCCATCACCTGGCTGCCCAGCGAGCGCTGCACGCTGTTACTGATCCGGCGCCATTGGGTATGCGGGAAAGCGCGTAATTCAGGCGAACCGGCGGCAAACGCATGGGGGAACGGCGGATCCTGGCAGCCACCCGTCGCCAGGATCTGCTCGCCGCGTCGGGAAAATCGGGGTGAACCCTGTGCGGGTGTGGTCGCCGCCCGTGCAGGCATTGCAATCGATACAAAAGTACCCCGACCCGCCCGCCTCTCCAGATAGCCTTCACTCTCAAGCTGCGCATAAGCGGCTTCCACCGTCACTCGCGACAGCGACAAATCCTCGGCTAACTGACGGCTGGAGGGTAAGCGTTGTTGATGGTGCAAATGGCCGCGGGTTATGGCCTGGCGTAGCGTATGGCATAAACGTTCACGTAAGCCGCCGGATGACGTGTGATTAAACAGGGCTAAAAAAGAGTGACGCATTGTGGTCTTATCGCTGTGGCGAAAGTGGTATCAAATTGCAGACCACTTTGCCGTAAACTCAGGGAAAATTACACAAGGAGAATGCGATGTCATCAGTCTTACTCTTCCCGCCCGCGGATCCTCAGGAAAGCATGGCGTATCTGCAGCACAAACTGAGTTATTACACCGATGCCTGGGATTTGGCAGAGGATCTGGCGCAAGGCGTCAATGCGATAGTGGTGGTTGATGCGCGATCCACTGATGTCTATCAGGCGGGACACATCACCGGGGCGATTTCGTTTCCGCATCGCACCATGAACGCCGACTCCACCGCGCAACTGGATCGCAGCAAGATCTACATCACTTATTGCGATGGCATTGGCTGCAACGGTTCGACTAAAGCGGCATGGAAACTGGCTTCGCTAGGGTTTCAGGTCAAAGAGTTGATAGGTGGACTGGATTTCTGGAAGCGTGATGGGCATCCGTTAACGTGGGGAACGTCGCCGGGCGAGTGGCCACAGGCCGCACCCGGCGCGCACTGTGGCTGCTAAATTACAGGAACAGCCAGAGTAAAAAGAAGAACAGTGCCAGGCCCAGAATCAATGTCAGTGCCGGGCGCTGTGCCAGCGGACGCGGCAAAATCTCAATCCACGGCGACCAGATCGGCTGCGGACGTAAATCACTGGCGGCGTGCGGCTGCTCCAGCGTTTTCTCGACGCGGCGGCTAAACAGCAAGTTGAGGAGATCCTGGGTTTGCGCGGGCGTCAGTACCGTTTGTGGCGTGGCCTGGAAGCGCTGCTGGCTGTAATCCTCCAGCAGGCGTTGCTCGTCATGCGTCAGCGGCTGCTTCAGCGAAGTTTCCAGCATTTGTAAGGTCGGTGCGCTGTGTTGACCCAATGTCTGACGTACCTGCAAATATTGTGTCAGCAGCGGGAAGTGGCGAGAGGGAATTGGATCGCCACTCTTCAGATTGACCAGTTTCAGCGCTTCAGACAGCAGCTTGACCGGTGATTCGCCGGTCGTGGCCGCGAGACGCGTAACCTGTTGATTCAGCGATTGCTGTTCAGCTGGCAGCAGCGTGCGATCGGACGCGCGCGTTTGCTGCGGCTGCGGGATCGCCATCTGCCCATTTTGCAGCATGGTCAGCACCTGATGTAACTGGTCTTGCGACAGCGCACTCAGCACCGTTTGGTTAAATTGCTGACGGATAAAGTCACTCACCGCCTGGCGATTATTGCCCTGCGGCAGCTTTTCCAGCAGCTGCTGCAACAGCTGACGCGTGGCAAGGCTGTTCTGTACCTGGGTTAAACGACCATTCAGATGTTGCTCAGCGGCAGGAAAATGACGCGATTGCAGCTCAGCATCATTCTTTACGCCCACTTCATGGCGTACGCCAGCCCACAATTCCGGAGCTTTCAAGGTGCTGAGTGACATGATGCGCACAATCAGACGTTCCAGCGTGGTGCGCTGGGCAGGGGAGAGTGGCTGTTCGCCCGCCGGTCCGCCAGGACGAGTGGGGCCAGTCGCGTTAGTGAGCGTTGTACGATCGCCCGCGGGCACACCGGGACCGCTGAGAGGTTGCATGGCGGAATCCTTGAAAAACGAGGTCAGATCCGGGTGCGCCGGAAAAAAGAGGCCATATGATAGCAAAAGCCCCCGGGAAATCCACGGGGGCAGTGAGGGGAAATCGCGTCAGTTCTGGATTTATTCAGCTTCAGCCAGTTTGAGACGCTTACGACGCCAGCGTTTCCACAGTGGCGGCACGATCAGGACAGCGATCGCCAACACCAGCAACACTTTGCAGATCAGGCTTTCCCATAGAATCGGCAGGTTGCCGTTACTGATGGAGAGCGCGCGGCGCAGGTTTTGCTCCAGCATCTCTCCCAGCACGAAGCCCAGTATCAGCGGCGACATCGGGAAATCCATTTTACGCAGGATATAGCCAAAGATACCCAATCCCACCATCAGCAACAGGTCAAAGGTGGTACTGTGCACAGCGTAAACGCCCACCGCAGAGATCGCGGCGATGGCGGGTACCAGGAACCACAGCGGGATGGTCAGCATGCGGGCGAAGATGTTGATCATCGGGATGTTCATGATCAGCAGCATCACGTTACCAATCAGCAGTGCTGCAATCAGACCCCAGACGATATCCGGCTGCTCGGTAAACATCGCCGGACCGGGTGTGATGTTGTACAGCGTCAGCGCACCGACCATCACCGCTGTGGTGCCGGATCCCGGAATACCCAGCGTCAGCATCGGAATAAAGGAGCCGCAAGCCGAGGCGTTGTTGGCCGCTTCAGGCGCTGCCACACCGCGAATATCCCCTTTACCAAACTGGTCACTGCCGCTGATTTTTTTCTCGCTCATATAAGCGATAGCACTGGCGATGGTGGCACCGGCGCCGGGCAGTACGCCCACAAAGAAGCCGATAAAGGAGGAACGCAAGGTAGCACCGGTTGCCTGCGCCGCTTCTTTCATGTTGAACATCATGCGGCCACTGGCGCGAACCACTTTCTGCCCGCTGCTGGTGGATTCCAGCATCAGCAGTATTTCACTGACAGAAAACAGCCCGATCACCACGACCACAAACTGGATACCGTCGGAGAGGTGCACGCTGTCGAAGGTGAACCGATAGACGCCGGTATTGGCATCGACGCCAACGGTGGCCATACCCAAACCGATCAGCGCGGCTAAAAACGATTTCAACGGATTGTGGCTCATCATGCTGCCCAGACAGGCAATCGCAAACACCATCAGCGCGAAATACTCCGCTGGACCAAAGGCCAGTGACCAGTTGGCCAATATAGGGGCAAAGAGAATAATGCCGAGAATGGCGATAGTGGATCCAATAAATGAACTCACTGCTGAGATCGACAGGGCCACGCCAGCTTTGCCCTGTTGCGCCATCGGGTAGCCATCCAGCGCGGTCATGAATGCCCCGGCATCGCCTGGCACGTTAAGCAAAATAGAGGAGATACGACCACCGTACTCGCAACCGATGTAGACCGTAGCAAGCAGGATCAGCGCGGACTCGGCAGGTAAGTGCAGAGCAAACGCCAGCGGCATCAGGATCGCGACACCGTTAATCGGCCCGAGTCCGGGCAGTAGGCCAACAATGGTGCCAATAAAGCAGCCGATGAGTGCGATCATCAGGTTTTCCGGCGTCATCGCAACGGCAAACCCTTGCATCAGAAAAGACCAGGTATCCATGTGAGACTCCTGTTAATTGAACCAGCTGCCGACAGGCAAGGTGACATCGAGCAGGCGGTCAAAGGCATAAAACAGTGCGATGCCCATCACCACACCGGACACCGCAGCCGCCCACCAGCGCGCGCCAAACAACAGCCCAATGCCAAAGGTCAGCAGCGTGGTGCATGCAGCAAAACCCAGACGCTCAAACAGCCAGCCATATACCATCAGCATGACGCACATCAGCACTAACTTTTTCAGAGTGGTGGCGGAAGGCCACTGCACCAGATCGGGTTTGCGCAGTAACATCATCACGGCGCAAATCGCCATTAATCCCAGCAGCAGCATCGGGAAAGGGCGTGGGCCGACCGGTTCATAGCTGTATTCACTCTGGATTTGCCAGGCAATAAACAGCCCGGCAATGCACAGCAGCAGCCAGATACCGGCGAAGATACGATCGCTCATCATCGACTCCGTTATTTGGCCAGGCCAAAGGATTTGGCTTTTTCGCGATAATCAGCCACCTGTTTTTTCACGTAAGCATCCAGCTCGCTGCCGAACATGTTGAACTCAAACAGTCCGCGCATATCTCGCTGTTGCTGAAACTCTTTGGTGGTCACCAATTTTTTGAACGCGTCTTCCCACCACTGATATTCCGCGTCAGTCACTTTTGGACCAAGGTAATAACCGCGAATAATCGGCCACTCGACGTTATAGCCTTGCTCTTTGGCGGTCGGCACACTCGCCAGTTCACCCGGTAAGCGTTTGTCAGACATCACTGCCAGCACGCGCAACTTGCCGGCTTGCAAATGTGGCACCATCTCGCTCATATCCCCGGAGACCACCTGAATATGGTTGCCAAGCAGAGCCGTTACCGGCTCGCCACCGCCCTCAAACGCGACATAGCGCATCTTGCGTGGGTCGATGCCCGCTTCGCGAGCCAGCAGGGCGGTTTTCATCCAGTCCTGACTACCGATCGAAGCACCAGCGCCGACCACCACTTTGGTGGGATCGCTCTTCATAGCTTCCATCAGTTCACCAAGGTTTTTCCATGGGGCGTCATTGCGTACCGCGACGATGCCATAATCGGTGCCGACGGCAGCCAGCCACTTCACGTCACTTTCTGAATAGCGGCCAAACTTGCCCTGAGAGAGATTGAGCAACGAACCGCCGGAGAAGGCCACCAGCGTGCCTGCTTCGGCGGGGCGCTGAGCAATGATGGTGTTGTAAGCCACCGCTCCCACACCGCCGGGCATATAGGTCACGCGCATCGGTTTACTGATTTCGCCGGTTTCCTGCATGGAAACCTGAATCAATTTACAGGTCAGATCAAATCCACCGCCGGGTTTGGCGGGGGCGATACATTCTGTCCGGTCTGGCGCTTCCGCCTGCGCTGAGGAGATCGACAAAGCCACGAGGGTTGAGGCGAGGGCGAGGGGTAAGATTTTTTTCATTATTCGCTCCATTCATGCTTCCAGAGTGTGACAACTGCCGAACATTCGGCGTTGCTGAATTGTTAATGGTGTAACCTTTCATTTACCTTTCAGTGCTCGGGAAAAGTATCAGGATGTGATATGCGTCTCTTACTGGTGGAAGATACGGTTGACTTGGCCAGCTGGCTGCAAAAAGCGCTGACACAGAAAGGTTTTGCCGTGGATTGGGTCGCGGATGGCCTGGCGGCAGACCATGTGTTGCAGAGCGAAGACTATGCGGTGGTGGTGTTGGATGTATCGCTGCCGCGGCTGGATGGTCTGGCGGTGCTGGCGCGTTTGCGTAAGCGTGGGCAAACCACGCCGGTATTGTTGCTCACGGCCAAAAGTGCACTGGAACAGCGCGTGCAGGGCCTCAATGCGGGCGCGGACGACTATCTCACTAAACCCTTTGAACTGGATGAGCTGGAAGCGCGCCTGCGGGCGTTGTTGCGTCGCAGCCAGGGGCAGACTACGCAATCGCAGACCGTGGGCCAACTGGAACGTGACGGCGAAGGCTATTTTCTGCTGAATCATAAACCGTTGATGCTCACCCCGCGTGAAGCCAGCGTGCTCTCGACTTTGATGCAACGCCCTGGACGTCCGGTGTCACGCCAGCATCTTTATGAACAGACTTTTACCTTAACCGATGAAGCCAGCCTGGAAAGCATTGAGCTGTATGTGCATCGGGTGCGGAAAAAGCTGCAGGGCAGCGATGTCGCGATCGTGACGCTACGTGGACTGGGATACAGCCTGGAGTGCCAGCCGTGCGCCTGAGCCATTCGCTGCGTGGTGAACTGCTGTTGTGGCTGGGCGCACCGTTGATGTTGCTGTGGGGGTTGTCGGTTTATACTCATTACCAGAGTGCGCTGCAGGCGGCGAATCAGGCTTACGATCGTTCACTTCTCGCCTCGGCACGCACGGTGGCAGAAAGGCTGGTGGTGCGACAGAACCATTTGGAGGTGGATGTGCCCTGGGTGGTACTCGACAGCTTTGAGCGCAACATGAATGACCAGTTGTTCTATCAGGTGATTTCACCGCAAGGCAAAACTCTTTCAGGTTATCCCGATCTGCCCCCTTTACCGCGCAATGCGCCGCTTTCTGAAGCCTATCCCGCTTTAGTGCACTTTTACGATGGCAGCTATCGTAAGCAGCCGATTCGTATTGCGGCGTTATGGCAACCGGTAAACGAGCAGGGCGTAGAGGGCATGGCGCTGGTTCTGGTGGCTGAAACCCTGAACTCTCGCCATGGGTTTGCGGAAGGATTATTGCGCACCGCGTTGATCAGTCAAAGCTTTCTGGTGTTGATTACCCTGCTGTTAGCCAGCCTGTTATTACGCAAAGTGTTGCGGCCGCTGCGCCGATTATCGCGCATCATGCTACGACGTGCGCCAGGTGAGTTGACGCCTTTGCCGTCGCTATTGCCCTGGTCGGAATTGCAGCCGTTAATTATTGCCTTTAATCGACATCTGGAACGACTGCGCGGTTTGCTGGCACGACAGGAACGTTTTAGTGCCGACGTTTCACACCAATTACGTACACCGCTCACAATTTTAAAAACACAGGTTGGCGTTGCGCTCAACAGTGATGATCCTGCGCAGTGGCGGGAAAGTTTGCTCGGCATGCGCCATACGCTCAACGATACGGTGCAACTTACCGATCGGCTGTTGCAGCTGGCGCAAATCAAAGCCCGGCACGGTGAGGATAAGCCTTTTTCTCGGGTCAGTTTGAATGAAATTGTGGAACAGGCATGTTTCAGCAGCTATGCCGGCGCGCGCCACAAACACATCGATCTGGGATTTGAAGGCGACATTCCCTGTGTGGTGCAAGGCGATGGCTTATTACTGGCCGAACTCTGTGCCAACCTGCTGGACAATGCGATTAAATACACGCCAGAGGGCGGGATCGTCACGGCGAGATTGCGGGAGAAACAGCTGGAAATTGAGGACAGCGGACCGGGCATTAGCGCGGCACAGCAGCATCAGGCTTTGCAGCCGTTTGGTCGCCTGGATAATGCCAGCCAGCCCGGTGCGGGCATCGGGCTGGCGCTGGTCAAAGATATCTGTGCCTGGCACGGTGCGCAGTTGCTGCTGGATCGCAGCCCGCAACTGGGCGGGCTGCGCATCATCATCAGCTTTCGCTGAGCTGAACGGTACGTTCACGTGGCTTGCGCAGCGGTGTTTTCAACCGTTGCGCCAGAATCACTCCCACCAACGTCATGCCACCGCCAATCCAGTGATAGGCGTGCAGTTGCTCATGCAGGAACAGCACGGCAATGATGGCGGTAAATGCGGGCACAAAATTCATAAAAATGGTGGTGGTACTGGCACCGAGACGTTGCACACCAAGGATCCACAAGAACGGCGCGATAATGGACGCGAACAGCCCGGCAAACAGCACCAGCGGAATGTTATGCAAGTTCAGCGTGACGTCCGGTGCGCGCAAGAATCCAGGCAGTAACAGCAACACACCAAAGAAAATCTGCACGTACAGGCTCTGCCAGGTCGGCAGAGGGATTGCCCAGCGTTTGGTCAGCACACCGTAAAGCGCATACGAGGTGGAAGCCGCCAGCATCATCAACTCGCCGTTGCCCAGACGCTGATTCAGCAACTGAGCTGGATTCCCTTCACTCACCAACCATACTAAACCGGCAAAGGACAACAGGCCGCCGATCAAAATGCCGCGCGTCGGCGCAAGGCGTAAAACGAACAGGCTGAGCAGAATGGTCAGTAACGGAATCGTGGCACCCAATATACCCATCATCACCGCCGACACGCTGTGGGCGGCATAGTAGGCGAGACTCTGATAAAGCACCATGCCCAACAGGCCGAGGATCAATAATCGCCACAGATTGGCCTTCACGGCATGGCGATGGCGCCACACGCCGGGCAGGCTGAAGGGGGCCAGCACAATGAGCGCCAGTAGCCAGCGATAAAAGGAGATGGCGGCAGGATCGATGCTCCCGGCAGAGAGTTTGCTGACAATGGTGTTGATCGACCAGATCATCACCGCAATCAACGGAAACAGTAAATTCATCGTACGACTCCTGAGTTTAATCGCGAATAGTTTACATTTGACCGGTTTTATTCAGATAGTTAAAATCGGACAATATTCGTTAGTGACCGGACAGAATGAATTTACAGATCGAGTATCAGCCGCCGATTGATGCGCCGCTACTGCGCTATTTTATGCGCTACGAGCAGGCTAATGCGAAAACTGAATATCTCCCGCATCTGCACAGTTGGGGTCAGGTGATTTTTGTCACCAGCCACGTGCTGGAGATGGAAGTGGAGGGGGAACGGTTATTAACGCCCGCTGATATGCCGATCTGGATCCCGCCAGAACAGCGCCACAGCAGCTATAACCATTGCCATGCCCAGTTCCGCACCTTCAATCTCGCCGCCGATCTCTGTGCGGGGATGCCCGACAATGCCTGTTTACTGCACGTTGATGCGATTGTGCACGCCATCATGAATGATTTTGCACAGCGTGAGTTGGAGCAGCCTCAAACGGAAGCGGACTGGCGACTCTGTGAAGTCTTGATTGATCGTCTGCGTCAGGCACCGGTGCACACCAGCTATTTGCCCTTGTCGGACGACAAATTTCTCGCGCCTATTTTGCGCGCGCTGGAAGAAAATCCCGGTGATAACACCACGCTGGCACAATGGGCGAAGCGGGTGTTCACCACCGAGCGTACGCTGGCGCGACGTTGTCAGCAGCAGTTGAAGATGTCTTTCAGCGAATGGCGGCAGCGTTTACGGTTTTTGCGTGCCATTGCGCTGCTGGAGCAGGGGTGCAGCGTGCAGGGCATTGCACACGAACTGGGTTATAGCTCGTCGTCGGCGCTGATTGTGATGTTCCAGCAGCAGGCCGGCACCACGCCGGATCGCTATCGCAGCCGGTTAGGTTAATCCCCAGCTTTATGTAAGAATACGCGCCTCAAAACGCCTCAGCAGACAGGACCGCCGCAGTGAAAATTCTCGTCGATGAAAACATGCCTTACGCTCGTGAACTCTTCAGTCGCACAGGTGAAGTATTGGCCGTGCCTGGACGTCCGTTACCCGAAGCAGAGTTAAAGGATGCCAGCGGACTGATGGTGCGCTCGGTGACTAAAGTGAATGCGGCGCTGTTGGCCGGTACGCCAGTGAAATTTGTCGGTACCGCGACAGCAGGCACTGACCATGTCGATGATGCATCGCTGGCGGCCGCCGGCATTGCCTTCTCGGCGGCACCCGGCTGTAACGCAATTGCGGTGGTGGAGTATGTCTTCTCCTCCTTACTGCTGCTGGCCGAACGCGATGGTTTTGAACTGCGCGATCGTACCGTGGGTATTGTCGGCGTCGGTAATGTCGGCGGTCGTCTGCAAAAACGCCTTGAAGCCTGGGGGGTGAAAACCCTGCTGTGTGATCCGCCGCGTGCGGATCGTGGCGATCAGGAAACGTTCCACACGCTGGATGAGCTGGTGGCGCAGGCCGATATTCTGACCTTCCATACGCCGCTATTTAAAGACGGCCCCTATAAAAGCTGGCATCTGGCCGATATGGCACTGCTGATGGCACTCCAACCCAACACCATCCTGATCAATGCCTGCCGTGGTCCAGTCGTCGATAACACTGCGCTACTGGAAGTGCTGAGAATGCGCGACGATCTCAGCGTGGTGCTGGATGTGTGGGAACCGGAGCCGGATCTGAACCTCGATCTGTTGGATAAAGTGGATATCGCTACCGCGCATATCGCGGGCTATACGCTGGAAGGCAAGGCGCGTGGCACCACTCAGGTATTCGAAGCCTGGTGCGCGTTTATCGGCCAGCCGCAACAGGTCGCGCTGGAGACTCTGTTGCCTGCACCGGAATTTGGCACCATTACGCTGCACGGCAAGCTCGATCAGCCAACGCTGAAACGACTGGTGCACCTGGTGTATGATGTGCGCCGCGACGATGCGCCACTGCGAAAAGTGGCTGCCAAACCGGGCGAGTTTGATCGCCTGCGCAAGCAGTATGAAGAGCGTCGTGAATGGTCGTCACTGCAGGTGAAATGTGATGATGCCGATAGTGCCGCGATGCTGGAAAAGCTCGGTTTCCGCGCCAGTTTGTAAAGTTAAATCAATCCCCTGCGTTTTCGCGCGGGAAAAGTCTTAAATGTCAGGCGGTGTCATCACCGCCTTCTGTTTTTATGTCATTGTCTGGAGTAAACCAACATGTCTGACGGCTGGAATATCGCGCTTTTGGGCGCAACAGGCGCAGTAGGGAACGCTGTACTGGAACTGCTGGCTGAACGCCAGTTCCCGGTT
>Ga0157363_1000138_pt1 | contig 54891 bp, 44 predicted proteins | sample AttsexASBM1_FD_111477 | JGI IMG/M metagenome (GOLD analysis project Ga0157363, IMG submission 111477) | Fungus gardens microbial communities from leaf cutter ant in Ribeirão Preto, State of São Paulo, Brazil - Atta sexdens ASBM1 | ecosystem: Host-associated > Fungi > Mycelium > Unclassified ... | reverse complement strand
GAACACGCTCCCGAAGATCATCACTCAATGCTCGTGCCATCACCGTCTCCATCAATGAAAACGGTGAATCACAAGACCTCTTCAGTGTCACCTCTCAATTTAGAGTTCAGTGGAACCGATCTATGTCCAGTCCTGATTTCTCTCCCGTGACCGTCATCGGTGGCGGCATTGCCGGTGCGACCTCTGCCATCGCCCTGTCCCGGCATGGATTCCCGGTCACCCTGATCGACGAACAGCCTGTCGCAGGCGGCCAGATCTTCCGCGCGCCCTCACCTTATGCACGTCGGGTCGTGCCGCCCAATCACGAATTTTCCGGCGGCGACAGTTTGCGCCAGAAACTGGCCGCATCCAGCGTGAATGTCCGGTTTTCCACCCGCGTCTGGGGCGTGTCGCCCACACTAACGCTCGACCTGCTCGGACCGGACGGCATCGACCAACTCCCCGCCGCAACGCTTGTTGTCGCCAATGGCGCCACCGAACGTTTTCTGCCATTTCAGGGCTGGACGACTCCGCGCATCATCGGTCTTGCGGGCGCCAGCATCCTGATGCGCAACGGCGGCACCCTGCCCGGCCAAAGCGTCGTGGTCGCGGGTTCGGGGCCGCTCCTGTTCTCCGTCGCCCATCAGGTTCTTGAACTGGGCGGCCGGGTCGTGGCTATCGTGGATGCCGGTCATCGTTCGGACTGGCTGCGTCTTGGCGCCATGCTGTCGCTCGACCCGGCACGCCTGACACAGGCGACAAGCTGGATGCTGCGCCTCAGAAAGGCGGGTATCCCGATCCATCATCGCGCCCATATTTCGGAAGCACAGGAAACGGAGACCGGCCTGCTTCTGACCGTTACCGAAATGGATCATCCCGAACGCCGCCACCTCTATGCGGCCGAAGCAGCCTCCTGCGGATATGGCCTCAAGCCTTCTACTCTCATCACCCGCACGGCAGGCGTTCACCACCGTCACGATCCGCTCGGCGGCTATCTCGAACCCGTAACGGACAACGCAGGCCGCACCAGCCGCCCCGATCTTTACGTCACGGGGGACGCTGCCGGAATCCGGGGCATGGCCGTGGCCCGTCTGCGGGGCCTGATCACGGCCCATGCCATCGCCCATGACCGGGGTGTAATTTCCACGGAAACTTACGAAGCCCTGACACGCGTGCCCCTGCGTCAGCGCCGTCGTCTCGAAGCCGTTTCGCGTCGGATGCTGCCTCTGATGAACGCCGGCAGCACCATTCCCGCCCATCTTCAGGACGACACCATCGTCTGCCGCTGCGAACGCGTGAAAGCCGGGACCCTGCGTTCCGCCATTCAGGCCGGAGCCGAAGACCTGAACCAGCTCAAAGCCTGGACACGCTGTGGCATGGGTCCGTGTCAGGGCCGCATGTGTGAGGACAGCGCACGCAGCCTGCTCGCGGCGGCCTGCGGCAAAAACCCCGAAGAAGCCGGCAGCTTCACAGCGCGAATGCCCTTCTTCCCCCTCCCGCTCACAGCCGTGACCGGAGAATTCACCTATTCCGATATTCCCCTTCCGAAGGCAGCCCCCCTATGACCCAGGCGCTGCACACCAAACCGGATGTCTTTGATACGGTCGTCGTGGGGGCGGGCGTTATGGGCGCCACAACTGCGCTTTTCCTCGCCCGCGCTGGCCAGAAGATCGCCCTGATCGACCGGGAGGACATGTTCCGGGCGGCATCCGGCGTCAATGCCGGCACCCTGACCCTGCACATGACCTGCGCCCAGCTCATTCCGCATGCCATCCGTGGCCGCGAGATGTGGCTCGACAGCGCTGAGTGGCTCGGAGAAGACGTCGGCGCCCTCGCCACACCCGGCCTGTCCATGGCGTTTACCGAAGCCGAAGAGGAGCTTCTGCGCCAGCGCGCGCATGTCCGGCAGGAGATGGGTGCGCCGATTGAAGTCCTGTCAGCCCAAGAGGCCATCAGGATCGAACCCGGCGTAAACCCGACCCTCCGCGCCGCCGCCTACTGCGCGCTGGACGGCCATATCCCGACCTATCGCGTCGGCGGGGCCTATGCCCGCGCCCTCAGACAGGCCGGGGTCACGATCATCGAGAACAGTCCGGTTGAGGGCATCTGCCCCGTTACGGGCGGAGGCTACGACGTTCAGATGACCGGCCGCGCGCATCCCGTACGGGGCCGCAGGATCGTGCTCAGCACCGGAGCCTGGCTGGAAAAGATGCTGGGCTGGCTCGGATATGACATTCCAATCCGCTGCCTCATCAACCAACTTGTCGTCACGGAAACGCTGCCGCCCGTCATGAGGAGCGTGCTGAGCATTGCCAATGGCCTTCTGTCCCTCAAGCAGTTTGCCAATGGCAGCGTGCTGATCGGTGGCGGCTGGCAGGGCGAGGGCAACATCCATCAGGGCGGCACCCGCGTCATTCCCGAAAACCTGCGCGGCAATGTCCGTCTGGCCCAACATGTCGTCCCGCGCCTCAACGAAGCGCAGATCCTGCGTGTCTGGCTCGGTCTCGAATCCGAAACGCCTGATGCCATGCCCCTGATCGGTGCGCTGACACCGGATGACGATGCTTTCGTCGTCGGGTGTGTCCATTCCGGATTTACGAGCGGGCCATATATGGGCCGCCTGCTTGCCGAGCGCATTCTGGGCGGTGATCCGGATCTGGGCGCATTCGACCCCACCCGCTTTTCCTCCCTTCCCCCCACTGGAACACGCCCATGATCCCCGCCTCTCTCACGCCATTTCGGGGCGTATATGCCGCAACGCTGGTGCCCTTTCTGGAAGACGGAACGCTGGATGAGGCACGCTTCACACAGCATCTGTCGGACTGCACCCATGCCGAAGGCATTGTGGGCATCCTGTGCAACGGTCATGCGGGCGAGAACCATCTCCTGACCCGCGAGGAAAAGCGCCGCGTCGTGGAACTGGCCGCCGATACCATCGGCAAAGACCGCATCATCGTCTCGGGCATCCTGTCCGAAGACCTCGACGAAGCCTGTCTTCATGCCCGTGATGCCATCGCGGCCGGCGCGGACGCACTGCTCGTGTTCCCGCCGTTTTCATGGGCAGTCTCACAGGATCACGACGCCATCATCGCCCATCATGCCGCGATCTGCGACGCCGTTGATGCCCCGATCATGCTGTATCAATCCTCCGTCGGCAGCGGCGGCATGGCCTATTCTCTCTCCATTCTGGAAAGCCTGCTCAGGCTCCCCGGCATCGTCGCCATCAAGGAAGGAAGCTGGGAAACCAACGCCTATGACAAACACCGCAGGCTGGCCGCGCGCGTGGCCCCGCATGTGGACGTCATGGCGTCGGGAGACGAACATCTCCTGCCGTGCTTCGCCATTGGAACGACCGGCAGCCTCGTCAGCCTCGCGGCTATCCTGCCCGTCTCGCTCGCCAAACTGTGGCGCGCGATGGAGAACGATGACCTGCCTGCTGCGCGCCGTGTCCATGACGCGATCCAGCCGCTGGCGAACCTGATTTACGGTCGTGCGCCCTCGGGCCGGGCTACGCTGCGTCTGAAGGCCTGTCTGGTCATGCAGGGCAAATGGCCCTCCTGCCGCACCCGCAAGGCTTCTGATATCATCGCCCCAGAAGAATGGCAGGAGCTGTCAGCAGCCTTGCACGATGCAATGGCACTGGAAGGACCGTAATGGGCGATTATATGGTGGCCGAACGCGAGCTGAATCTCGCGGAACTGGCCTATACACAGATCCGGCGCATGATCCTTGAAAAAGAACTCCCCGGCGGCATGTCCGTCGTGGAGGGGCGCCTGGCGGATCATCTTGAGATCTCGCGCACTCCCGTTCGCGAGGCTCTGATGCGACTCGCCGCCGAGGATCTTCTGGTCAAGCAGGGCTCGCGCTCGTTTGCAGTGCGGAACGTCTCGGCGACCGAATTCTTTCAGGGCATCCATATCCGTGAGATCCTTGAAAGCGAAGCCATCAACCTGTCATTCGACAGGCTTGATCGCAAAGTGCTGGAAAATCTCCGCCGCGAAGTCATCGAACTTGGCGAGACACCCGAACAGACCGCCGCGCAGTGGCAACTCGACGACCGCATCCATCTGATGTTTCCCAAAGTCTCGGGCAACACGGTCCTGCTCCGTTCCATCAACGAACTGCGGACCCTGACCCGTCTGTGCGAAGTCAGCTACCCGCTCGGACGTGTTCCCGCATCCACGCGCGAACATCTGGCCATTCTGGACGCACTGCTCGACGGCGACAGCACCGGCGCGCGCGACGCCATGGTCATGCATCTGCGCAATGTCGCGACAGACTGCATGGACATTCTCAGGGGCGGCTGACCACCCCTGCCCATTTCAGGAGAAACCGTCATGACGACTTTTGACATCGTTATCCGCAACGGCATGATCGTGACCGCCACGGATAAATATACTGCCGATATCGGAATAAACGGCTCAAAGATCGTCGATATCGGTTTCGACCTGAAAGGTCATGAGACAATTGATGCCACCGGCCTGCTCGTCTTGCCGGGCGGAATTGACGGTCATTGTCATATCGAACAGGAAGAAGCCGACGGCACGATCCATGAAGACGATTTCGTCTCCGCCACCGGATCGGCACTGCTGGGCGGAACCACAACGGTCGTCTGCTTCGCGTCCCACGTCCCCGGCCGGGGCCTTGTGGAGCAGTTCGACGCCTATCGCGAAAAAGGCGGCAATTCCCGCATTGATTTCGCCATCCACCAGATCATCACCCGCACTGACGAACAGACCATCCGCGACGACATTCCCGTCGTGGCCGAGCGTGGCGCGGCAGGGCTGAAGGTCTTCATGACCTATGACGATTTCCATCTGACGGACGGCCAGTTTCTTCAGGTTCTGGAAGCGGCCCGCAAAAGCGACATCATCGTATCCGTCCACTGCGAAAACTATGACGCCATCCGTCACCTGATCCTGCAGCATCTTGCGGAAGGACGCACCGAGCCGCACGGACACGCAACCTCGCGCCCGCCTGCCGTAGAACGTGAAGCCACATATCGCGCCATGACAATGAGCGAACTGGTTGAGCAGAAGATCCAGATCTTTCACGTCTCCTGCCCCGACGTCGCCGAAGAGATCGCCCGCGCCCAGTCCCGGGATGTGAAAGTCGTTGCAGAAACCTGCCCGCATTACCTGACCCTGACGGAAGACGACCTCAAGCGGGACGGTTTTGACGGGACGAAATATATCTGCAGCCCGCCTCTGCGCACGAAAGCCGCTCAGGACGGCATGTGGCAGTATCTTCGCAACGGTGTCATCAGCATCATTTCTTCGGATCACTGCGGCTATACGTTTGATGGGACCATCGGCAAGGGACGCCACGGCCGGGATGCGGATTTCTCGCTGATTCCCAATGGTATGCCGGGCCTCGGAACACGCCTTCCGGTCTTCTACGATGCCGCCATCAACGGCGGAAAAATCGACCTGACGGACTTCGTGCGCCTGACCGCCACCGCCCCGGCCCAGCGCTATGGGCTCTATCCCGAAAAAGGAACGATTGCTCCGGGTTCGGACGCAGATCTCGTCCTGTGGGACCCGAACAAATCCGTTACGATCACCAACGCCCTGTTCCAGAGCAATATCGACTACACGCCCTATGAAGGACGGCAGGTTCAGGGATGGCCGGTCAAGGTGTTCCAGAGAGGCGTGCTGGCCATGGACAACGGCACCGTCACCGCCCAACCCGGCACGGGACGTTTCCTCAGGTCACGCCGGGGCTGAGGCTTCCGCCCCAGCCTCATGAGTGAAGGCCGACTTACCGGTCGGCCAGAACCGGGTCAGCGAAGCGGCGGTTTTCCAAAACAGGGAGCACGCGCCGCGCATGGGCAATCCGCTCACGATCAAGTGTGGCAAAACCCAGAGCGGGCGCTTCACCCAGCGCGAGCGCAATCACGCCCAGCGGATCGACCACCATGCTGGCGCCGCAGTTGCGCGCGCCACATTCACCGACCGCCACGACATAACAGGTGTTCTCCAGAGCCCGCGCCACGGCCATGATTTCCCAGTGCCGTTCCTTCATCGGACCTCTGACCCATGCCGCAGGCAACAATATCGCCTCAGCCCCCGCCAGAGCGAGATGGCGCGCCAGTTCCGGGAAGCGCACATCATAGCAGGTCATCAGACCGACCTTCATGTCACCGATCTGCACGACGGGCGGCAGCTCCAGCCCCGGTGATGTCCGCTGGGATTCCTTCATGCTGAAAGCATCATAGAGATGCAGCTTGCGATACTGCGCGATAAACGCCCCGTCGCGCAGGACGAACTGCGTGTTGTAGAACCGCCCGTGCCCGTCCGGCACATTCACGCATCCCGCCACGGCAATGCCCTGGCTGGCGGCACGCAGTCCTTCCATGAACGGGCCATCCAGCGGCTGTGCCGTCTGAGGCAGAAGCTCCGGATTGTTGATGTCCTGCGCCAGAATGCCTTCGGGCAGAAGCAGCAGTTCAGCGCCGCCCGCCTTTGCCTGCGCGATCAGATCCAGACATTGCCGCTGGTTGGTTTCCCAGTCCGGCGCAACAGCAAACTGTCCCAGAGCAACTTTCATCATCGCATTCCATTTTCCAAAAGAGCGGATACACGCCTACATCTAGGCTCCCACCATGCCCGACCCGTACGTCACGGTGAAGATGCAGGAAGTTGATACTTTTTATTACAGGAACAAATTCCTCAAACAGGAATCAGGTAAAAATAAATTCTAAAATAAATTCAGGAAAATAAAACATAAATTCCGAATAATATAATGTATTAATAATATTAATCAGCTTATCTCCATAAATTTTCAGACAAGGTTTATCAAAATCTATCCTGATTTTTTCTTCCCTCAGTTCAAACCAACATTCCTATCTTTAAAAAAGACTTCACGATTCCGTTATGTTGATCAGATCCCTCCGAGAATATTGTCATTTTCCCGCCCATCCCTTGCGGTTTCCGGCCTTCTGCCATTCCTCTGAAAATATTTTTAAGAGCTATCGGGCCCGTGTTCATGCACATGCTCCTGACATCTTTTGACACGGGGGATTACTTGATTCTGCTCACCTTTCACATGCTGCGGTCCCTGCGTTATTCGGGACGCACATCCCTGTTTCTTGGAACGGCTCTGGGCGCACTCGCACTGAGCGCACAGGCGCGCGCTGACGATGATATTGTTTCGAAAATGGAACAGGAAATGAGCCGCCTTCAGGCCGCTCAGGCCCATGTGCAGGAAGAACAGCGCGCCATCAATCACGACATGGCCCTCCTGAAAGCAGAAATCGCCCGACACCACGCCTCAGGCGCATCACCGATCCGCACTGCTTCCCCCCATGCCGAACAGATTGCTACACAGGAAAATCATTCCGGGCACATCATCACCGCATCCGTATATCATCACGGCAACAAAACGACTGAACCGCCCGAAACCTCCGGTGCCGAGCGTGAAATGACAGCATCCTCCGGTTCGGAGCCAGTGCGTGGCGCTCATGCGCGGCGCGACAGGGTGTCCCTCTCGCCAAGCGGACGTGACCTCATAGACACTGGCAAAGGATCTGAACTTGCCGTTGTGGGGCATCGCGCCGAAGATGTTCTGGTTCATTTCGCAGAGAACGGCGTCGGCCCTCATCCGCGTGAAACCGTTGGCGCGCAGTCTGCGGGTGCAATCGGTGATCACGGGGTTTTCCATCTTGGCCCCGTCACACTCATGCTGGGTGGATTCGTCGATACCGCCGCTGTGCTCGAAAACCGCCATATCGCTTCGGACACGTTCAATTACTGGCAGGACATGCCGTATCCGAACGAGCCGCGCTATCACACCAACAATTTCACGGGCGGCGCGCGTTACAGCCGCCTGTCTCTGCTGGCACGCGGCAATATTGATTCGGAATCAACGATTTCCGGCTTCTTCGAGTCCGATTTCGGCGCCGGTGCGGTCACGACTGACCCTTACGAAAGCAACAGCTATTCCTTCCGTCTGCGTCAGGCCTATCTCGCCTATGACGACAATACGGAAGGCTGGCATTTCCTGGGCGGTCAGGCTTGGAGCCTCCTGACGCCGGGTCGTGCAGGTATCGTCGCGCGGCAGGAAAGTCTTCCGGAAACGATCGAGGCGTCCATGCTCGCAGGCCAGACATGGTCCCGGCAATGGCAGGTCCGCATCGTGAAGGATTTCTTCCACCACCGCCTCTGGACCGGCCTTTCCATTGAAAACCCTGCCACGCTGTATGATACGACAGGCTTTTCAAACACGAACGGCGCTGTTGCGATGCCCAATGGCTCGACCGTCACGATCGGGGAAAATGGCGTCGGTCTGACCAATGATACGACTAATTTTTCCAACGAAATCGCCCCGGATGTCATTAGCAAGGTCGCTTACGATCCCGTCTGGGGCCATTACGAAATGGAAGGCATCCTGCACTTCCCTCATGACCGCGTAACCATGGGCCATACCGGCCATAACAACACCGCTGTCGGCGGAGGAGCGGGTGGTTCCATGATCCTGCCCCTCATCCCCGGCAAGCTGGAACTGCGTATGGCCGGGCTCGCAGGCTGGGGCATCAACCGCTACGGCTCCGTGCTGCTGCCCGACGCCACGCTCAAGGCCAATGGCAGCCCCGATCCGCTCTTCGGCGTTCAGGCGCAGGCGGGCATCATCGCGCATCCCAATCCGCGGATTGATGTGTACGGATACTTCGGCACACAGCGCGTCGGCCATTCCTATTTCAACGAAAACGGCGGGTCTTACGGCTACGGCAACCCCGCCTACTCCAACGTTGGCTGCCTTCAGGAACTCTCCGCCCTGTCCTGCACCGCCAACACGCGCGGCGTGTCCGAAGTCACGATCGGCGGCTGGTGGCGCTTCTTCAAGGGCAAGTTCGGCACTGTCGAAGCAGGTACCCAGCTTGCCTATTCCCGACGTCAGATCTGGTCCGGCATCGGTGGCGATCCGCATACCAGCATGAGCCAGATCTTCTTCGACTTCCGCTACCTGCCCTTCCAGTAAGAGCCCCCTGCACCGGGCAGATTCACTTCTGCTCCGGTGCCTCCTGATCGTCGTGACCAAAGAACCGCGCATAAAGCGTCGGCAGGACAAACAGCGTCAGGAGCGTGGAGGATATCAGCCCTCCAATCACGACAGACGCCAGAGGCCGCTCCACTTCCGCGCCCGATCCGCCTGAAAACGCCATCGGGAAAAAGCCCAGACTGGCTACGGATGCCGTCGCCAGAACGGGCCGCAACCGGCTCCGGGCCGCCTGAAACGCCGCATCCGCCGCTGCCAGCCCCTGCTCCCGGAACACGCGGATCTGGCTGACCAGCACAACACCGTTCAGGATCGCCACGCCAAACAGTGCGATGAACCCGATCCCGGCCGCAATGCTGAAAGGCAGCCCACGCAGCGCCAGCATGAAAATGCCGCCCGTCGCTGCCATCGGCAGGTTGGCAAATACGAGCGACGCCGCGCCGAACGATCCCAGAGCCGCCACTAGCAGCAGGAAAATCAGCGCCAGCGCGATCGGCACGACAATGAACAGACGGTGCAGCGCCGATTGCAGATTGCGGAACTGCCCGGACCAGACCATCCGGTAGCCCTGTGGCAGTTTCACATTCTGTGCCACCGCTTTCTGGGCAGCCGCCACGAACGAACTGACATCCCGCCCGCGAATATTGGCCTGAACGATCACCCGGCGGTGGATGTTGTCCCGGTCGATGCGCGGCACGCCATCCGACAGCACGATATCCGCGACCTGTGACAGCAGAACCCAGCCCTTCCCATCTGCCCGGCGCACCTGCAGATGCCCGATCCTGTCCGGCGAACTAACCGCATCCGCCCGCAGACGCACCTGCGTCGGAATGATCGCGCCTTGCACCGTCACGGGCTTGCCCACATGACCGCCCACGGCCTCCACCACTGCCAGAATATCCGGTACCGCGACCCCAAGCCGTGCGGCAGCATCGCGGTTGACGTCGATATGCAGGAACGGCACCGTCCCGCTTCCCTGCAACGCGACATCCGCCGCGCCCCGCACGGTTTGCAGCGTCGTGACAACCTGTCCGGCAATGCGGTTCAGTTCCGACAGGTCATCGCCATAGACCGAAATCGCAAGCTGTGTCCTGACCCCGGCGAGCAGGTCGTCCATCCGCATCTGGATCGGCTGTGACCACGAATATGCCGCATCCGGCAGGGTTTTCTGTAGGGCGTCATTGATTTTCGTGACCAGTTCCGTCTGTGTGGACGCCGTTTTCCATTCGTCATGGGGACGCAGGAAAACGAACGTATCGGTCTCGTTCGTCCCCATAGGGTCGGTCGGGATCGCCGCCGTCCCCGTGCTGCTCACAACCGTCCGGACTTCAGGGAAAGAGCGCAGGATCTTTTCCTCCGCCGTCACGCTGGCCAGCACCGTCTCCAGCGAAGCCCCCGGCAGGCGCGTCGAAGTCACGACCAGCGAGCCCTCTTCAAGCTGCGGAACGAATTCTCCACCCAGTCGTCCGCCGATCAGTACCGCCGTAATAAATGCGACACCCGTGACGATCAGCAGCCGCCCGCTATGATGCTCGGTCCAGCGCAGGGCGGGTTCATAATACCGGCGCACGGTCCGGACAAATACGGTTTCCCGGTCCGCCTGAACCTTGCGCATCAACATTGCCGCAAGAACCGGCACGCAGACGAAGCAGTAAACCAGCGACGCCAGCAGGGCCATGATAACCGTCTGCGCCATCGGCCGGAACATCTTGCCCTCGATGCCCTGAAGCGTGAGCACCGGCAGATAGACCATGATGATGACGAAAATCGCAAAACTCACCGGCCGCACCACGGCACGCGCCGCGTCCGCTGTCAGCGCGGCAAAGGGCTTTCCCTCCCGGTTCTCACCGCGCTCGACCATGATGTGTTCCACCACGACGAGCGAACTGTCCACGATCATCCCAAAATCAATCGCACCCAGACTCAGCAAATTGGCCGACACGCCAAACAGCCGCATCCCCGCCATCGCCACAACCAGGGACGCCGGAATGACAGACACGATCACCAGCGCCGCCCGCCAGTCCCCCAGAACAACCACCAGCACGAACAGCACCAGAACCGCGCCGATCAGCAGGTTTTCCTTGACCGTATGGATGGTCTGGCCCGTCAGATCCGCCCGGCTGTAAAACGGCTCCAGCATGACACCCGGCGGCAGGGATTGACGGATTGTCGGCAGGACATGGCGGATCGCATCTAGCGTCGCATTCGAACTTGCGCCGGTCTGCATCATCACAACGCCAATGACCGCCTCGCCCTGCCCGTCGCGCGTCACGGCCCCAAGCCGCGTGCGCGGCCCTGCGGACACAACGCCCATGTCGCGCAGCCGGATCACATGACCATTCGTGCCGAACTTCACGGGGATGGTGCCGAAATCCGCCAGACTGCCCACCAGTGCGCGCCCGACCACGACATTCTGCTCGGCATGATGTGCGATCCAGCCACCACCTGACGAGACGTTATTTGTGTCCACAGCCTGAACGATATCGCCGATCGACACGCCAAACGCCCGCATACGCGCCGGATCAACCGCCACCTGATACGTCTCGACCGCCCCGCCATTGACGTTGACATCCACCACGCCCGGCACCAGCCGAAGCTGCGGCACGACCGTCCAGGTCATGAGCCGGTTCAGTTCCATCAGCGACAGGCCACCGCCGCGGATCTGGAGCTGCATGATCTCACCCATGCCCGTCGCAAGTGGTCCCATCGACACACTCACACCCGGAATTGTAATGCTATCTCGCGCCGCCTGCAGCCGTTCCGACACCCGCGCCCGGTCCAGATCAATATCCGTCGCATCATCGAACTGGAGATAGACCGCCGACACACCCGTCCGCGACACGGACCGCAGATCCGTCACGCCCGGAATTCCGGTCAGGCTGGCCTCGACGGGGAAGGTGATGAGCTTCTCGACCTCTTCCGTCGCCAGCCCCGGCGCCGTAACAGAGACCATGACCTGTTTGGGCGAAATATCCGGCACCGGCTCGACCGGCAGACCCGGCACGGTCATGATCCCGCCGATCATCAGCGCGACGAGCAGCCCCAGCAGGACAAAACGGTTGGACTGGAAAAAACGCAGCATGAAACCCGCTCAGTCCGTGTCCAGCCCGCTGACGAGCGACATGGATTTCAGGACGAAACTGCCCTCCGTCACCACGCTGCCCCCCACCTTCAGAGGACCCTGCACGACGGCGCTCTCATCGGTAGCCAGCCTGACCCGGACTTCGCGCGGCGCATACTGGCCTTCCGACGTCTGAACATAAACAAGATCATGCCCCTCGATCGTCTGCACAGCGTCGGCCGGGACAATCATGCCCTCGACTGCCTCGCTGGTTTCAAGGGTCGCATCCAGCATGACCCCCGGCCTCAAAAACGCCACAGGCCGATCCACGACACAGACAACCTTGACCAGCCCCGTCACTGGGTCCGCAACGCCGTCGATCGTCGTAATCTTCGCGCGGAACGGCTCGGCCCGCGCATTGCCCGAAGGCCGTACCGTCACGACGCTTCCCACACTTAATCGGGACACTTCATCGGGCCGCAGATCCGCGACGATCCACACGCCCGACAGATCTACAACCGTCGCCACGGCCTGCCCCGGCGTCACATCCGACGCTACGGAGGTCTGGATGGACTGCACCACACCCCGCATCGGCGAAATAAGCGTGGAGGCTTCGTCCTGCACGATCTTTTCCGTCACGGAAGTGAACTCTTCTGTCAGGCGGTGTTCGATCAGCCCAATATCCGCTTCCCGCGCCACGACCATACTGCGGGCCTGCTGCACCGCTGCCTGACGTCGCCGCACTTCCCCGACCGACACGGTACTGCCGACAAGCGCCTGCCCCCGCCGGTAGGCCAGTTCGGCCTCCCCGAGCGTCGCCTTCGCCGAAGCCAGCGCCGCCTGATCCTGCTCCATTCGAAGATGCAACACATGCAGCGAGTGGTCGGTGTAATCAATAAGTGCCTGCCCCGGCTCGACGGTCTGCCCCGGTGTCACCCGAACCGCCGTGACCTTGCCGTCTCCGCTCGCACGGATCACGACCGTCCTGGACAGATCCGCACTCACCTGAGCCAGCGCCGAGACCGTGTCATGCAAGGTTCCCTGCCGTACGATCACGGTCCGCAGACGCTCCGCATCCCGCGCCTGCGTCCCCAGTGTCAGCGGCTGCATCCAGCCCGGCGTTTCAGCCGCATGCGCGCAACCCACAGCACATGCAGCCACTCCAACAAGCAGAAAACGTGAAAAGCGGCTCATGGAATGGTCCCCGTCGCAATGCCCATCCGAATAACGGCCGCATGCCAGGCAATCTCCGCACGATTCAGATCCAGAAGCGCACGATACGCATCCGTCCGGGCGCGAAGCGCTTCAATAAGCGGCGTCTCACCGACCCGCCAGGACCGCTCCATCCCGTCTGCTCGGTGCAACATGGAACTGGCTTCGATGCGGGCGTTAGAGCGCGCGCCGGTCGCCGCCACGAGCCGCGCCCGGACCTGCGCCATTTCGTTCCGCACGGCCCGGCGCGCCTCGACTTCCTGCCGTGTCGCAGCCGCCATGCGATCCCGGGCGGCAGATTCCTGCGGCGTATTCGTCACCGCACTCGGCAGCGGCACCCGCAGATTAACACCCACCTGCGTATCCCACGGACTGCCATACTGCCCCTGATCAATCGCATCGACGCCCACTTCGGGGTTGGGCATGAAGCTCCTGCGGACCAGCTTCATCTGGTTCTGCGCCGCAATCACGGCCTGATGCGTCGCCCGCACACGCGGATCAATGTCTTCAACCCAGCGTCCGTCATTGGCCCGTGTCAGCGCAAGCCAGTGGTCATCCGCCTGCGTGATATCCGGCACCCCCGGCAGACCCGTCAGGGTTCGCAACTGGCTCGTGGTAGTTTCGATGTCCTCGGCGGCCATGTCGGCTTCAGTCCGGGCCTGAGCAAGCTGTGCTTCTACGGCCTGCTGGTCGGACATTGCGGTTTCGCCCGAACGCTCGGCCCGCTGCACATCGACTTCAATCCGGCGCAAGGCAGACACCGTTGCGAGTGCGGCGGTCTGCCGACGCATCGCCATGATCGCAGCCCCCGTCGCATCCACGACCCGCACCGCAACAGACATGCGCTCTACATCCAGACGAACGGTCGCAGTTTTGGCTTCGGCCTTCGCAACATTCTCGGTGGCCGTGCCCTGACCCGGCAGCCAGAGCGGCACCGAGACACCCCCCTGCCAGGTGATGTAGCCGTGATTGTCCCCGCTGATACGGTCGTCATAATATTCACCGCTCAGCGTCGGGCCACCCGCGAACCAGGACTGCGCGGCCTTCGCCCGCGCATCCGCGGACTCCTGATTGGTCTCAAGCTCGATCCGGACGGGATCGTTTTTCCAGGCCGCAGCAATCGCATCATGCATCGAAAGGGGTGCGGCCATACTCCCTTCGGCACGGCCATAATCTACGCCTGCGAGGCAGATTACGGCCACAAGCGCCACGCTGGCCAGCAGCCTGCGCGACACTCCTGCACACTGCGCAACGCAAAGGGGATGAAATGCCATTCCCGTCTCATCCCCCGCCCGACAGGACGTGTCAACGGACGGAAATGCGACTCTTTTGCCCAGTTCCGGATGCCCCACAGGGCTCCAGAGCCAATTGCTCCCCTTCCCAAACGATCTTATGACTCCAAGCTAAGAGTTACTCTCATTTGAGGCCCGACACCCATGCTGATCCATATTCCGAACGTCCTTACCCCCGAACAGGTCCGCCATTTCCGCGACAGACTGGAAGCGGCCGAATGGACGGATGGCCGCATCACCGCCGGAGAACAGTCCGCACAGGCCAAACTGAACCTCCAGATCCCGCAGGACTCTGCGGAATGCCGAGAACTTGGGGAAATCATCCTGCGCGCCCTGGGCCGCAATCCGACATTCAACAGTGCCGCTCTGCCATTGCGCGTCTATCCGCCGCTCTTCAACCGCTACGATACCGGCATGCATTTCGATGCCCATGTGGACAATGCCATCCGCCCTGTTCCCGGCACGGGCATGCGCATCCGGACCGACGTTTCCTCCACGCTGTTCCTCACCGGCCCGGAGGAATATGAAGGCGGCGAGCTCGTCATTCAGGACACCTACGGCACCCAGAGTGTGAAACTTCCTGCCGGGGATATGGTGCTCTATCCCTCGACCAGCCTGCACAGTGTCAACCGCATCACCAGCGGCAGTCGCTGGGCCTCGTTCTTCTGGTCCCAGTCCATGGTACGTGACGACACGAAACGCAGACTGCTCTACGACTTCGACTGCTCCATCATCGAAACCCGCAAAGCCCTGCCGGACAGCCACCCTGCCGTCCTCGGCCTGACATCGACCTATCACAACCTTCTGCGGCAATGGGCGGAACTCTGAATCCGACCGTAACATTCCCGGTTATCGACACATATAAAACAGGAAAGCGGGTTCTCAAGCGCATATCAGAGGCGTTATGGAAGACCAGATTGCTGACGCGGTCTGACAAAAACCATCTTTATTGAAAGAGATTAAATAAAAGCTGACATCATCCGCGCAGAAAAGAAAAAATCCTGCAACAAATCCGGGAACGCTCCACCCGAACAGACCCGGACAGCCTTTTAACGAACGTTTAATTATTGTAGGATAATAGCCAATTCTCCTATCGAGAGAGTCAATTCGGGTGATGGAAAAGCAAAAGGATGACTTCAGGAAAAGCCTGGATTCTGTCCAAAACTGGCCTCAGGGCGCCCGTGATGACTTTGTCCTTCACGCCCTGGACTGTTCCGCTATTGTCGCCATCACCGATACACGCGGTCGCATTCTTTCAGTCAACAACCGGTTTGAGGAAATCAGCGGTTATACCCGTGACCAACTCATCGGAAACGACCACCGCATGCTGCGTTCAAAGCAGCACGACAAGAAATTCTTCCGACAGATGTACCGCACGATCGCCTCAGGGAATGTCTGGCATGGCGAGATCTGCAATCGTCGTCAGGATGGCAGTCTTTACTGGGTCGACACCACAATCGTACCCCATATTTCGGAGAGCGGAAAAGTCACGAGCTATGTGGCCATTCGTTTTGACATCACTGACCGCAAACAGGCTGAAAACCATCTCAAATCAAGTCGGCAGAAATTACAGAAAGTCGTCAATACCGATTTCCTGACCAAGATTTCCAACCGACTGCATTTTTCCCATATCCTGCGCAAGACCCTCCGCACGAGCACCGCAAGCCATCTCTGTCTGGCCCTGCTCGACATCGACACCTTCAAAACAATCAACGATACGTCCGGCCATGATTCCGGCGACCGCCTTTTGCGCAAGGTCGCCGAAAAACTGCAGGAATTCGAAAGCGAGAACTGTTTCATCGCCCGCATCGGCGGTGATGAATTTGCCGTCCTCATGACAGGCGACACTCTGGCTCTATTTGAAACGATCCTTCAGGACATCCTGGAGCAGATGCGCTTCAGCATCCGCAACCGGACCATGACCCATGCCTGTACCGTGAGTATCGGTTATGTGTCCGTGCCCCTCTCCGATGCGCGGGAGAAAACCCTCCTGAAATGCGCCGATCTGGCCCTTTATGCCGCAAAGACCGAAGGCCGGAACCGCATGCGGGAATACCATCCCGTCATGGAGGAAAAACTGAACCTCGCTGCCCGTCTGCGTCGGCGCGTTCAGACCGGTTTGCGAGATCAGAGCATCAAAGTCTTCTATCAACCGATTTTTTCCCTCAGCATCCCCGGGCGTATTTCATTTGAAGCCCTCCTGCACTGGGACCACCCACAACATAAAGTACTTTCTCCGCAGTATTTTCCTGAGGTGTTTGAAGACCACAGCCTGACCATGACCCTGAATACTTTCGTAACGCACAGGGTTATGGAAGATGTGAGCAGACTTCGCGAACAAAACATTCGCTTTGAGCGCATCGCTATCAACATCACATCCTGCGATTTCGAGAATACCGATTTTTTCCGAAAGCTCGACAGCCTCGCAGATGGCATGAACGTTCCACTCAATTCTCTGGCGCTCGAAATTACCGAAAATATCTTTTCCCGACCGCATCATCAGCAGGTCGAACGCGAGCTCGATACCCTGCATCGCAAGGGGGTCCTGATTTCGCTGGACGATTTCGGCACGGGCTTTGCGTCCCTGACCCATCTCAAAACCATCACGTTCGACTACGTCAAGATCAACCGCGCATTTGTGGCAGGCCTGGAGCGCCACGGGACCGATGCGGCAATCATCAGGGGGGTGATCGACATCGTCCACAGCCTCGGACGCAAGGTGGTCGCCGAAGGGATCAGGAGCGCTTCGCAGGTCCGCGCGCTTCTGGAAATGGAATGTGATTTCGTCCAGGGAGATTTTCTGTGCGAAGCGGTGCCTGTGATGGACATCCCGGAAGCACTGGAAAAAATCCGGTACAAGGCGCTTCTGTAAAGGGCCTCGTACCGGGGAAGCCTGACGGGAGTTTCAGCCCGTCAGATCGTGTTACTCAGAAACGCTGATCAATACCGGTCAGGATCGTGCGGCGCAGACCATATTGCGGTGCCCCGACGCCGATGCCGCTGCCATCGCGCAGCAGATAGGTCCGGTCAAACAGATTGGTCACATCCAGACGAAGCTGCGTCCGCTTGAGGAACGGAACCTGAAACAGATCCTTGAAGGACTGGACCAGAGACAGGTTGAATGTGGCGTATTGCGGAACCGAAGCACCGTTAGGTGTCGCACCATCAGCCCGCAGACCGCTGCCATAGACCATCGTAGCCGACAGACGCAGCGGATGGCCGGTTCTGTGGAAGAAGGAGTAGCTTCCCCCCGCCGAAGCAGTCCAGCGCTGATCGTGGTCCAGATGGATCCAGCGGTTGCTGATATAGGCCAGATCGTCCGGATCGAAGTTCCACTGAGCGGTCGTGATGTCCTTACCGATCGCGCGGGACCAGGAGAAATTGCCGTAAACGCTGAACGCACCACGGGTATAGTCCGTCGCGAATTCATACCCATGAACCTGACCACGACGATAGTTGAACGCCGACAGGATGACCGGAGAACCGAACTGGCCTTCATCGATCATGTTCTTGGCGAGCTTCACATAAGCATCAAAAGAAGCGTGCCAGCCCGGCAGAATGGTCTGTGCGAAACCCGCATCGAAATAATGGTCACGCTCAGCCTTGACGTTGCTGTTCAGGAACGTTCCCGGAGCCGCAGACGTATTGGCGAACTTGTTGAGCGACGTACCCCCCACCAGTTCGAACGGCGGCGGCGTGAAGTAACGGGAATATCCCGCGTGGAACGTGCCGCCATGCCATGGCTTATAAACAATGTTCAGGCGCGGGCTGACCTGCTTGGCATGCGTGTATTCATCCACGCCATCAAAACGCAGACCGTAATTGACTGTCAGGTTCTTGAGCGGACGCCATTCGTCCTGCGCATAGAGCCCGTACATCCAACCCGTACGGCCCGTGCCGTCATGAATGGTGAGGGGATTATCGGAATAAATCGCTCCTCCGTCGGCGTCTTCGCCCGTCTGCGGATAGACGGTTGAATCCGATTTGGAAACGTTTCGCTCCACATAGATTTGATAGCCGAAGCGGACAGTATGGTCCTTTGCGGCCTGCCATGTGGCATCCGACTGCGTTCCCGTCGAAAAGACCGAACGGGCCGCACGCTGTGCAATGCCGTTATAAACCAGATCGCCGAGTGGATCGGGCGAATAGCGCAGGGAACTGTAGCGCATCACGGCGGACGTCTGGAAGCTCAGCTTGCCCATGTCCTTTTGCAGGGACAGGATGCCGAAATCCGTGATTTCCTTCTGATGCTCGTTCAGGCTTGAGCTGTCACCATTCCCGTAAAGCTGCTGCGACAGGTCACTGTTGGCAAAAGACGGATTGGCGAACTGACGCTGCTGCCCGGGGTTGTTGGGAAGCTGATATTCGGCATTGGACACACCGGCCGTAAAGCTGATCCGGGTGTTTTCATCAACCGTGTAACGGCCATGCCCGAGGAAATGGTACTGGTTGGTCAGATCGTGCAGAGCATTGAAGCTCGGCGTCGTGTTTTCGATACCGACGCGGTTATGCACGAAATCACCCGTCGCAAACCAGTCCCACTTACCGTGATGACCACCGAACTGCACGGACGGAAAGAAGTAATCGCGCGCGCCACCATAAATCGAAACGTCACCACCAGCATCCGAGTAGCCGTTCTTGGTGGTGATATCGATCACGCCAGCCTGTAGAAATCCGTATTCGCTGGGAAGCGCGCCAGTCGTCAGCGACATGGAATGGGCAAAACGCGTCATAAGCGTCTGTCCGAACACGCTCATGCCTTCGGGAAGCGCCACGCCATCCAGACGGAACTGCACTTCATTATGGTCACCGCGAATATGGATCTGCCCGTAGCTGTCCTGCGCCACGCCCGGAGCCTGAAGCAACAGGGCGTTCAGCGGTGCATTATCACCGCCCGGATTGGTCTCGATCGCCTGACGCGAGAAATTATAGACCGTAGCCCCCGTTGACGGCTGCAGCGCAGCGCGGGCGCGTTCGAGATGGGCGTTGACCGTCACCGCATCCTCACCCGCCCGGCTTGTCTCCGTCGTTGTCGTTCCATGCTGGTCGTCAGCATGGCCGAAGCTGGAACGGGCGGCGGAAGCCTCATCGTCCGTCTGGGCATCGGCGGGAGCCGCAGTTGTCTGGGAAGAGGTTGCGGACGGCGTGACCGACTGGGCAAACGCGGAATCAGCAAGGGCGGTAGTGCAGCCCAGCAGCAGCAGAAAGGAACGGGCAGACACGAAAGACGGCATGAAACCTCCGGACGGGGATGCAGGCAAAGACGAAGGATTATCAGAGCGGCCCTCTTATTATGTTATATCATAACGGTTCAAGCGAAATCTGCCCCGCCAACCCGCCACAAGGCGTTGCGCGTTGGCGCTGTTGCACAAGTACAATATAAGCACCGTGAATTGCCGGGTTTGCCTGCGCTCTCAGGCAGACTACCCCCACGACTGACGCCGTCCTTTTCAGGAGCTCCGACCTTTCCATGACGCTTCGCAAGGCCCTTCTCCTGAGCGCCAGCCTCCTCGGCCCGTCCCTCGCTCTCGCCGCCCCGACGGAGAAAGCGAAGCTGCTGCACGGAAAAAGCGGAGCACCCCATCACGCGAACACCCATCCGTCAGGTGCAAAGCCAGCCCCGCGCAAAACCACTCCACAATCCGTTCAGGCCCGTAATACCGAAACGATCGCCGTCACCGCCCGCCGCACGGATTTCGCCTTCGTTGCAGCACAGCATCTGCCCGATGCCGACACCCGCCTGAGCGCAGAACGCCTTATCCAACGCGGGGTCGTCACCCTACGCGGTCTGGAGCGCGTGGCCCCCAACCTAACGATCCAGTCAATCAACGGCACGGCCTCCAACAATTTCTATCTGCGCGGCGTCGGCTTCAACGACTTCACCCAGAACAACATTCCCACCGTCATGACCTATTTCGATGACGTGCCGTTCGCGTTCTCGACGCTGTCGAGCGGGCTGATGTTCGATCTGGCGGACGTCACAATTGCTCCGGGCCCGGTCGGGACCACGCATGGGCAGTCCGATACCGGCGGCGAAATCCGCTTCCGCACCGCCGACCCCACCAGCACATGGCACTACGGCGCCAGTCAGGACATCGCGTCTTACGCCCGAAGCCGGAGCGAGGCCTATATTTCAGGCCCGATCGCCAAGGGGCTCGATTTCCGTCTGGCCGGACAGATCCGGCAGGGCGGTGGCTGGCAGACCGATCCGCAGAACGGCGCACATCTGGGCGATGCGGACTCCTACGCCCTGCGCGGCAAGCTGCGCTGGCATTCGGACGACAACCGCACCACGATCCTGCTATCCGGGCATTTCGTGCAGGACAACAGTCAGGTCGTCACCAGTCAGGCCGTCCATCGCCTGATCGGCTCGGCCGCGCTGCCGCATCTTGGCCAACAACAGGCCGAATGGTCGATGCGGCCGCAATTCGCAAACCTGATCGGACGCCCGGAAGGTCTCAAACCCAGCGAACACAACCAGTTCTGGGGCTGGGACCTGCATATGGACCATGATTTCGGAGTTGCGAAACTTACCTCCGTCACGGCCTTCGAAACCGGACGACAGGGCGAATACACCGATCAGGACGGCACCTCACGGGCCGAAGCCGACACCTACCGCACCATCAGTGCCAACGCCTTCACGCAGGAGCTGCGTCTGGGCTCCAGCAATCCCGACAGCCGCCTGCAATGGGTCGTCGGCGCATTCTATCAGCGCAGCCGGATGAAACAGCGCTTTTTCTTCGATTATACCGACTATGCGGCGCGCGGTTACATGATGGCGACGTCCTTTTCCATGAATCAGGAAAGCACGTCCGAATTTGGCCATGTCAGCTATCGCCTGCCTCATAATGTCACGCTGTTTGCGGGTCTGCTGCACGAAATCGACGACCGCAGCCTGCCGGGCCTGACGTCTGAAATCTTCGGCGGCAAAACAACGGCTTTCCACGGCGAAAGCACGGCTGCGGCCCAGTTCGCCGGACAGGTCGGCGTCTCATGGCAGGCGACAAAAACCACGCTCGTCTATTACAAGATGAGCAAGGGCTTCAAACCTGGCGGTTTCAGTGCCAACAACACCCAGATCCAGGCCCAGCTTGACCCGTTCGGCCCCGAGACGGTTCTGACCTACGAATTCGGCTTCAAAAGCGATCCGATCCCCAATGTCCTGCGCCTGAATGGTGCGGCGTTCTATAACGACTTCCACGGCCAGCAGGTTGTCGGCACGGTCCTGATCCCGAATTACGGCCCACTCAGCGAAATCACGAATGTCCCGAAATCCGAAAGCTGGGGCTTTGAAGGCACAGTTGAATTCCACCCCATACGCCATGTTTTCGTGACACAGAACATTGGCTGGCAGCGTGGCAATTATCAGGACTTCCTGAACGTCAACCGTGCCGCCACGAATGCGGCCTACGCCAAAACGGGCGTCTGGCGGGCCGTGAACAGCAACTTCGCAGGCGTGGATAACGGCCAGCCCAAGCTGACCCTGAACGGTCAGGCGGAATGGCGGCAGCCTCTGACATCAGCTCTCGGGCTCGATGTCGGGCCAGACTGGTCCTATCGCGGCAGTCAGGCCATCGCGGTCGGCGGCACCGGATTCTATCGCCTGCCACCGTATTTTCTGCTCGGCGCCCATGCGACCCTCCGCCCCTCGTCAGGGAAGTGGGAGGCCACGATTTACGCCTCCAACCTGCTCAACCGCAGCTTTTTCGAAAGCGGTGGCATGGCGACGACGACCTATTTCTACATCCCCGGCCCGCCGCGCTTCATCGGCGGCCGGATCTCATACGGCTTTTGATAAGGCACCTGACCGGTCAGCAGGAAATCAGACACCGCGCGAGCGACTGGATTTCCCGCAGATTGCTCTGCGCGTCCATGGGCTCGCGCCCCAGCATGTTCATGGCGCGGAAATGGATTGTGCTGAGGAGCATGTCCAGAACCGTATCGGCATGCTGACAGAAAACCTTCTCGCCCCGCTGGCTTGCGCGCTCAAGGAACAGCGCCATCTGCGCACGCGCCGGCACGACGCTGACTTCCCACAGAACCTGACCGAACTCCGGATCATGCACGGCCTCGCCCAGCAGGGTTCCGTAAGTCCGGCCCAGCGGAGTGGCGAGGAAGCGGATGCGCGCGGCAATCAGCTCGTCCACGTCCCCGGCAAAGCTGCCCGTATCAATCTGCGGCGTCAGATCATCGCGCCACAGACGAATTGCATCGAAGAACATCGCCTGTTTCGTCGGCCAGCGACGATAGACCGTAGCGGTTGAAACGCCTGCGGCCTTGGCCACGCGACTAATGGTGAGGCCCTGATAGCCTTCTTCCGCCAAAACCTGCGCGATCGCCGCGAGGATATTGTCTTTCAACCCAAGATTGATCGGCCGTCCCGGCGCACGGATCAACGCACGGTCCCGGACGGGAACATGAGCGGGCTTTAGCGGTAAAATATATGTCACTGCGGTCTGCGACATAAGTGTTCCCCTTCCTGACCATTTAATTCGGTCAACATCATCTTTTGATTTAACGCAGCTAGTCAGAGATGGACGCTTCGTTACAACACGCAATTGCGTTTATTTGATATCAAAAGATGTCCATTTTCCATCAGGGAATAACGTGCCTCGCCTGAAGCGCCGTTCTTTTAGCCTGAACTGCCGCTGCATCCATCGGGACCGACCGGACGGATGCGACCTCATGAGCGGAAATCCCGGACGATGATCCGCCCCCCAACGTCGCCGCATAACTCAGAACAGCCGCAATATCGCTATCGGACAGCGCCTTAAACGACGGCATAAATCCCTTGTAAGACTGCCCTTCCACAAGAATCGGCCCATGCAGCCCGTTCACCAGAACCGCCGCAAGATATGCCTTCCCTTCGGGTGAAGACGCGATGGCACCAACCCGCGCCGCAAGGCCCGGAAACGTGCCGGGCCGTCCAGCGCCCGCAGGCCCATGGCACATCGCGCATTTTCGCGCGTAGAGCGCCGCACCATCCGCCGCCATCGCCGCAGACGTTACCAACGGTCCCATGCCAAGTAGCCCCGCCAGCATGATCCTGAATCCGTGTCTCATCGTCATGGCCCGAAGCCCTCCGGAAGATGCGTTGCCGTAGCAGTTTGAAACACACTACCCCCCGCTTCGCCTGAAAGCTACCGCTCCCGGCGAGGCAGCATGTCTTTCTCGAAAGCGCAAATCCGCCTATCCTGCCCCCATCTTTCCTGCCGGAACTCCGGCACAGTCGGCAGAGGTTCCGCATGACCCAGAGCGAGACGTCCCCTTCCCCGGGCGGCACGAAACGGCGCGACCTGCTGACGACCGCAACCGTAACACTGGGCTGCGCGGGGGCCTGCGCCCTTGCCGTCCCTTTTCTCAACAGCCTGAAAAATCCAACCGCCACGACGCTGTCCGACAAAACGCTGGAGGTCGATCTGTCTTCCCTTGCTCCCGGACAGGACATGACCGTGCAGTGGCAGGACTGGCCCATTTTCATCCAGCGCCGCACACCACAGATGCTGGCCGCCCTCCAGACCCCCGCGCACATCGCCACCCTGCGCGACGCAGACTCGAAAATGCTCCAGCAGCCGAAAGATGCCACAAACTGGCACCGCTCGGTCCGCCCCGATTACGGGGTACTGGTCGGGATCTGTACCCATCTGGGCTGCGTTCCATCTTTCGAGAAACCCGGTTCGGCGCCCGAGGCAGAAGGCGGATATTTCTGCCCCTGTCACGGCTCGCATTTCGATGCCGCAGGCCGGGTCGCACAGCGCGCGCCCGCGCCGTATAACCTGCCGGTCCCGCCGGTGACGTTCCTCTCCGACACGAAAATCCGCATCGGCCACAGCGCGGGCGATCCGGGCTTCAGCATGTCCGACATCCAGCAGATCTGAGGACCGGACCCCATGCCCGCACCCGAGAAAACTCCCGGCTGGCTTGAACGGCGCCTGCCCGTCATGAGCGTCCTGCGCCGCGAATACGTCGCCTTTCCGATGCCGCGCAACCTCAACGCCCTGTGGAGTTTCGGTGCTTTCCTGATAGTCACGATGGCCATCATGATCGCCAGTGGCCTGTTCCTTGCCATCAACTACACTCCCGACCTCACACAGGCCTTCGCCAGCGTCGAAGCGATCGACCGTCAAATCCCCTCAGGCTGGTTCCTGCGCAGCCTGCATATGGGCGGCGTGACGATGCTGTTCGCCTGCCTCTACATCCATATTGCGCGCAGCCTTTGGTACGGCTCCTACAAGGCTCCGCGCGAACTGCTCTGGCTGACAGGGCTCGGCCTGATGCTGATGCTGATGGTCACGGCCTTCGCCGGTTACGTCCTGCCCTGGGGCCAGATGTCCTACTGGGGCGCCACGGTGGTCCTGAATGCCGCCCATACCATTCCCCTGATCGGCAAGCCGGTTTCCGAACTGCTTCTGGGTGGCGAAACGCTGGGGAATACGGCCCTGCACCGCCTGTTCGTGCTGCATTTCACAATGGCCTTTGCCATCCTCGCCGTCATCGCCCTGCATGTTGCAGCGCTGCATGTGGTCAAGCCGAACAATCCTTCCGGCATCGATCCCGTCAGCCCGAAACAGACCCTGCCGTTCCATCCGTATTACACCAGTCGGGACGGCTTCGCGCTCTGCCTGTTCCTGATGGTTTATGCCGGGCTGGTCTTTTTCCTGCCCAATCTGCTGACGCTCGCGGACAATTATGTTCAGGCCAATCCACTCGTGACGCCGCGTGACATCCGGCCGGAATGGTATTTCGCACCGTTCTACGCAATCCTCCGCGCAGTGCCGTCCCGCCTCGGAGGACTCCTCCTCGCTGTCGGCAGCCTCGCCGTTCTGTTCGCCCTGCCCTCGCTGGACCGTTCCCCCACCCGTTCGGCCACACGCCGCCCACTGGTGCGCCTGTCCCTACCGCTGGCTTTTCTGTCGTTTATTCTGCTGGGCGTCGCGGGGATGCATCCTCCGACCGAAACATGGCTGATCGTCAGCCGTCTGGCGATGGCATGGTGGTTCATCCATTTTCTGGTGGTCATGCCGCTCGTTTCGGAACGGGAGATCACATCATGAGCCGCCTGATCCGAAATCTCATACTTGTCGCCAGCCTCCCCCCCCTGCTCGCAACCCTTCCCGCCTGCGCCAGCACACCCGCCCAGCGTGGCCTGATGGTCTTTCAGCAGGTCTGCGCCGCCTGCCACGGCATGGATCATGTCGATTACGGCGATATGGCCGCCTTCGGACTCTCACCAGACGCCATCCGAAGCTGGGCCGCCGATCAGCAGATTCCGAACGGAACGGACGACAATGGCGATCCGAAAACCCGTCCCGCCACACCCTCTGATCCCATTCTCTCGCCCTATCCCAACGAGGCTGTAGGGCGTCTGGCCAATCACGGACTGCTTCCGCCCGACCTCTCCCGACTGGCCATGACATTACCGGGGGGCGCAGAACAGATCCGGCGCATCCTCCTGTCCTATGCCCCCACACCCGCGGGCGTGAAACTCGATGACGGCCGCTATTACAACACTGCCCTGAAATGGAAGCATATCGGCATGCCCCCGCCCCTTCAGGACGGAATGCTGACCTACCCGGACGGCACAAAAGCCACCACCCAACAAATGGCGACCGACGTTTCGGCCTTTCTCAACGACGTCGCGCATCCGCACGCAGCAGAACGCAGACGGATTGGCCTCTACGCTCTGGCGTACCTCGCCCTGATGGCGCTCCTGACCTTCGTGCTGCAACGCCGGATCTGGAAATCGCGCCCCCAATAACTGGAACAACACTTACAGATGCGAGGCATGATCCCTGCGATGCGCCTCGCGATAGGTCAGCGGCATGACCGCCAGCCCCTGAACCGTCTCGATCACGTCCAGTTCCGCATTGCCCAGCAGCCGCACCAACGCATCCCGCGGTGTATACAGCCCCCGGATGGGCACGCTGCTTTTGTCCTGCAAAAGCGCATCATCCATCAGCACCGGGCATCGCGTCTTGCGCTCCAGCTCTGCAACAGCCGCTGCAAGCGCCTTCGTGTCGATCTGCAAAACGGCTTTGCGAACCGGGCAGATGTCAGGCGTCCGCGTGACGGTTTCTCCCCATACCGTCCCCTCCAGAACACACGCGCACATCAACACCCGCAGCCCCGTCCGCACAGATCCGGATACGAGACGCCGCCAGTTGATACGGTCAAGATCCGGACGGTCTCGCATGCCCGTGGCTCTCCCCTGAGCACACCCATCTCACATGTCTGACAGGCCCACCAGACGATAGAACGCAGCAACCGGGAGACGGCCACACCCCTCCCGTTCTTTTGAAGATCAGAACAAAAAGCTCAGAATGTCGGTGGCGTACAGGCGCTGATGATCTCACAGCCTTCGGAACTCAGACATCGAAACCGGTGTGGCTGGCGACTGTCGAAATGATATGCATCTCCCGGCCCAAGGATCTCCTGCCGCTCTCCAACCGTAATTTCCACACGCCCGTGAAGGATGAAACCGCCCTCCTCACCCTCATGGGCATAGACCGCAGCGCCCGTATCAGCGCCGGACGCATAGTTTTCCCGCAAAATCTGAAGCGTCCTGCCGAATGAGGACGCGCCCACCTGCCGGAACACCACGCCTCCCTGCTCGAAGGTCAGGAGTTCGTCCGCGCGGTAAAAGATCTTGTCTCCACCTTCCGGGACGATGCTGAAAAATTCGCCAAGTGTTACGGGAATCCCGTCCAGAACCCGCTTGAGCGTCCCGACGGAGGGGTTCATATCCCCGGATTCGATCAGGGAAATCGTGGAATTGGTGACTCCGGTCCGCTTGGCCAGTTCACGCTGGGACAGATTTCTGGCTGTCCGGACAAACCGCAGGCGCGCTCCCAGATCCATCCTGTCCCATGCCCCCTCTCCTGTTTCGTTTCATGATTATGTCATATCGAAACAGAAAGGAAACCTTGAAAATCATTATACCTGTAGGTGGTATTTGTTTGTGATATGCCTCCACAGGCAAAGACATGATCGTCCGGAACATATGGCCCGCAGAACCGTTCTGGAGTAGACAAACCACCAGAACGGCATGTGCGGACTTCCGACTGCTCCAGTCACGGCTCCGCGATTTTGCGCAGAGACAGGATGGACGACTGATGCTGTATGCTTCGACGGGGTGCTTCACTCTCACGGTGATCATGGGCGTCTGGCTCGCTATTTTCGCGGCCCGCTACAAGCGCCCTTTCAGCTTCCTCACGCCCGTCCATGTCGGATCGGCCATCGTGGGCGCGGTCTTTCTCGTCATTGCGATCAGCAATGGAGACAATCCCCTCATGCTAAACGTGGCGCTCGCCGTCGCCATCGCGGCCTTCGGTGTTTTGATGGCGTTTTTCCGCAGGCGTGGCGCCATGATCGCACCACTTTATATGTGTCACATCCTGCTGGCGGTCATGTTCTATTTCTCGATGGTCTGCTTCACGATTTTTCCGAATTTCGGTCTCGACTGACGTGCCTTACAAGGCGGCAAGGCTCTTCCAGATCATGTACGCCGCAACCATAAAAATGACGCAGGCAAAGAACGTCGTCAGCGCAGGACCGGAGCCTGAAAGGCGCTTCGCCGCACGGGTCCCGAGAAAGCTGCCAATGACGCCCCCCGCCACGAACAGCAGACCCATCACCCAGTCCACATAGCCCGAGAGCATGTAACTCAGCGCCGTACTGGCTCCCAGCGCCGCCACCGCGACCAGCGATGTGCCGACCGCATTGAGAATGGGCATCCGTGTGCAGGCAATCAGCGCCGGGACGATCAGAAACCCGCCGCCAATCCCGAAAAATCCGGACAACACGCCCGTCCCGGCCCCGGCCATCATGACGCGCGGCATGTTCTGACGGTTACACGCCGCCCCGGCCTCACCCTTGTTGCGACGCCCCCGCAGCATGAGCACACCGACCACGACCATCAGCAGCGCAAAACACAGCAACAGCTTTTCGCCATTCACCGCCTTGCCAAACGCCGCCCCGATCAACGCCCCCGCTACGCCGCAGGGCGCGAAAATGCCCGCACATTTCCATTTAACCGTCCCCGCGCGAGCATGGCTGACTAACCCGGCCAGAGCGTTGACCGCTACCGCCATGGCGCTCGTTCCGATAGCGACATGGGCGTTTTTCACACCCACGACATAGACCATCAGGGGAACGGCCAGAATGGACCCGCCGCCCCCGATCAGTCCCAGCGTAAACCCGATCAGAACACCACAGGCCAGCTCAAGGGCAATATGCACGATCCGCTCAGCCGCTCTTTTTCGCATTCAGGGGCTTGGGCGCGACCATCAGTTCACGCCCTTTCAGCATCCCGTCCCAGTACATCAGCGGCATGACGTATTTCTTGAGCCACCAGGCCAGACGTGTCGGCTTCTGTCCGTTGAGCAGCCATTTCGGCAGAGTCGGAGCCAGTTTGCCACCGTAACTGAACTCAGCCAGCACGATCCGCCCGTTTTCTACCGTCAACGGACAGGCGCCATAGCCCTCATATTCCGAAACCGGCCCCTGATGCTTCAGAAACGCGAGCACATTAGTCGCCACCACAGGCGCCTGCACCCGAACCGCTGCTGCGGTCTTGGCACAGGACGTGCCGATCACATCTCCAAGGGCGAACACATCCGGAAAACGCACATGCTGCAACGTCGCCGGATTGACCTCAACAAACCCGTCTGATCCCGAGAGCGCACTATCGCGGATCACCTGCGGCGCGCTCTGCGGCGGCACGACATGCAGCATGTCGAACGTCCGCTCAACCCGCTCGACATTCTCCCCGACCTTGCGTTCGAAAACAGCCTTACGGTTCGGCCCGTCCACTTCCACGAGCTTCGATCCGGTGTGCAATCCGACGTGATAGCGCTTGATGTACTCCATCAGTGGGGGCACGAAATCCTTCACACCGAACAGCCCCGGCGTTGCGGTATCGAACTCGACCGAAATGTTATCCAGAACGCCCCGGCGCTTCCACGCATCGCAGGACAGATACACGGCTTTCTGCGGCGCGCCCGCACATTTGATCGGCATAGGCGGCTGGGTAAAGATCGCCGTGCCGCCCTTGAGCTGCTGCACAAGCTGCCATGTGTAAGGGGCCAGATCGAAACGGTAGTTCGACGTCACGCCGTTCTTGCCCAGCGTCTCCGCCAGACCGGGAATAGCGTCCCAGTTCAGCGCAATCCCCGTCGCCACGACGAGCGCGTCATAGGACACGACCGTACCGTCCGTCAGCACCACTTCGCGCACATCCGGCCGGAACAGCTTTGCCGCCTGCTTCACCCAGACAACGTCTTTCGGCATGACATCCGCTTCCTTGCGGCGCGTTTGTGCGGCCTGAAAAACACCGCCACCCACAAGCGTCCAGCCTGGCTGGTAGAAATGCTCGTTGGACGGCTCCACCACGCCAATCGACAGATTCCGGTTCCGCTTGAGCAGACTGCCCGCAGTCGACAGACCACCCGCACCACCACCGATGATCAGAACCTGAAAATGCGCCGCATCCTTGCGCGGAGCCGCCGCCGGCGCGGCTACACGCTCGATCCGCGCCCGCAAACGGCTGATATCCACCCCGGCCCGTTCCGTTGCCGCGAAAATCTCAGCGGCAGGACGCTTGCCCGCCTCAGCCAGAGCCCAGATCTGCCCGGCCCGCGTGCCCGAGCGGCAATAGCCCACGACCGGCGCGGGAAGCGTCGCCAGAACCTGCCGCGTTTCGGCGATCTGCGTTTCGCTCGGCACGGTTCCGGACTTTACCGGAATTGCAGCAAATGCCAGTCCAGCCTCTTTCGCGGCAGCCTCGATCACCTTCATGTCCGGCTGATCCGGCGCCTCCCCGTCAGGACGGAAACAGAGGATCGTGTGAAATCCCTCCGCCTTCAGATCGGCAATATCCTGCACGGCAATCTGGGGGAAATGGCATAGCTGTCGGTCAGATGACGGGTTGGCATGGGAACTCCAGAAACGCAAAATAAGGCACAACCGTGCCGGACGGATGGATTTCAGACGCGATTGACGGGGATCTTGATGTAGCTCACGCCGTCGGCTTCGGGTTCAGGCAGGTGCCCACCGCGCATGTTGACCTGTACGGACGGCATCAGGAGGCGCGGCATCGCAAGCGTCGCGTCGCGGGCGGTGCGCATCTGCACAAACTCCTCTTCGCTCACGCCGTCATGAACATGAATGTTGTAACCGCGCTCGTGGCCGACTGTCGTCAGCCAGACATAATCGTCCCGTCCCGGCGCCTTGTAGTCATGGCACAGGAACAGCCGCGTCTCGACCGGAAGTGACAGCAGACGGCGGATGGAGCGAAACAGCTGGCGCGGATCACCGCCCGGAAAATCCGCCCGCGCCGTACCAAAATCCGGCATGAAGATCGTATCGCCCACAAAGGCCGCATCACCGATCACGAACGCCATATCCGCAGGCGTGTGACCCGGAACATGCAGCACCGTTACGGGAAGTTCCCCGATCAGGAAGGTCTCGCCATCACGGAACAGACGGTCAAACTGCGACCCGTCCCGCGCAAACCGCGTTCCCGCATTAAAGATCTTGCCGAACACAGCCTGAACCAGCGTGATATCCGCGCCGATCCCAAGCTTGCCGCCAATTTTTTCCTGCAACCAGGGCGCGGCGGAGAGATGATCCGCATGGGCATGCGTCTCAAGCTGCCAGTCCACAGTCAGACCTTCACGCTCCACATAATCGACAATCGCCTGTGCCGAACCATGCGACGTGCGTCCGGCCGCAGCGTCATAATCAAGCACGCTATCAATGACGGCAGCGCGCTTCGTGACGGGGCAATGGACCACATGCGTCGCAGTGTTCGTGGCTTCATCGAAGAACGTACACACCACCGGAACGGGCGTCGCACCCTGCTCGGTCCGCCGGATCTGGCCGGTTGCGGCCTGAATTGCTGCATCGTGCATGGCGTCCACCTTCTGGCTGCGGAATGTCTTTACGACACTTTCATTAACTGTTAAGTTAATATTGTAAGTGTTGCATGTCAAGCGCCCTGATGCTTTTGGAACCGGACCATGATCGTATCCCCTCCCGCTGAATCGTCTTTTCCGTCCCTTCGCATCGGCGACCGCGCTCCGGATTTCAGCGCCCGGACCACGCATGGCGAGTTCATCATGAGCGCCCTGCGCGGACACTGGGTGCTGCTCTTTGCCCATCCGGCCGATTTCACACCTGTCTGCACCAGCGAATTCATCGCCCTGGCCCGCAGTGCGGAAGAATTCCAGCAGCGGGACTGCGCGCTCCTCGGCATCTCGGCGGACAGTCTTCCAGCCCATCTGGCCTGGGTGAACGCCATCCGGACGCAGTTCGACGTCCATGTCCCTTTCCCCATCATCGAAGACCCGTCCCTTGCCGTTGCCAAGGCTTACGGCATGCTCGACAGCACGGCTCAGGACAGCGCGACCGTCCGCTCCGTCTTCATGATCGACCCCACGGGCACCGTTCGGGCCATCCTGAACTACCCCGCCACGGTCGGGCGCTCCGTTCCCGAACTCCTGCGCCTGCTCTGCGCCCTGCAGGAAGTCGACCGCGCAGGAGCCCTCACACCCGAAAGCTGGCAGCCCGGGCAGCGCACCATCGCGCCTCCGCTCCAGACACAGGCCGCAGTGGAAAAAGCCGGGGCCAAATGGTTCTTCCAGCCCATGCCGCGGGAGCGTTCATGACCGTCCTGCTTCCCCTTGAGAAAAGCCGTGAACTGGCGGAATGGCTGCGCATTCTCGCCCAGCCCCAGCGACTCATGATCCTCTCGGCCCTGCTCGACAGCACCCATGCCGTCAGCGAGATTGAAACCATGACCGGTATCGGACAGCCGACACTGAGCCAGCATCTGGGCGCCCTCCGACGCGCGGGGCTGATCGAATCCCAACGTGAATCCCGTGCCATTCACTACTGCTGGGCCGACACTCCAGACGCCCGGCGCGCGCGCGTCCTTTTGATGAGTCTGCAACCCGGCGCCCTCCCGCCCGAGCTTCCGGCCCCCATCGCCGAAACGGCACCCGGTCCGGCCGCATCCGCGCGGTTTGCCCGCATTCTTCATTCCTGAAAGTCGTCAATCCGGATTCAGGAAGTCCTTATTGAAGGATATTTCAGGACACAGAGTTGCGATAAAGTTCTTTCAGATTGAAACTGTAAAAAGCGCCACACGCTTACCTGAAGGTAAGGAGAAAACACATGATCCGTTATTGTATTGCCCTGGCCGGCCTGACATTTGCACTGACACAGGGTGCCTCCGCCGCCACCCGTGAAGAACAGACGCAGGCCTGCAAGGGCGATGCGCTTCGCCTGTGCGCGCTGGCCATCCCCAATGAAGCCAAGATCACCGCCTGCATGCAGAAGAAAATCGACAAGCTCTCCCCCAAATGCCGCGCGATGTTTACCCCCCTCCCCCAGGCAAAAAAAGCTCCCGCTCCCAAGCCGAAACAAAGCTGATCTCTTGGTCGGAGAAGGGTTTGACAGATCCGTGATTGCGAAATCGTACATTTTCGCAATCCCTCCCGCGTCCGTGACTGGTTTCCGTCCGGCAGACTGGATATGGTGCCATCAGTGATTTTTAAGAGAAAACTGACATCATACCGCAGCCGTCAGGATCGGCCCCGACAGGTCTGGTGTCTTTTGCTGGACAGACCGGAACCATGACCCGACAGTACGATCGCCGCAAAGTAACCCTCAAGGACGTGGCAGCACAGGTCGGGGTTTCCCACACAACGGTCTCCAATGCCTATATCCGCCCCGGCCAGCTTTCGGCCGCCCTGCGCGAGAAGATCCTCGCCGCCGCGCAGGAACTTGGATATACCGGCCCCGATCCAGCCGCCAAACAACTTGCCACCGGCCGCGCGGGCGCTCTGGGCTTCCTGTTCAGCGAAGACCTGCCCTACGCCTTCACCGACCCCGCAATCCTGAGCGTTCTCAACGGTGTCGCCCGGTCCTGTGACGATCTGGAAACCGATCTCGCCCTGATTTCCGCTGGCAGCAATCTGCGCAACCGCACCGCACCCGTCTCGCTCGGCAACGCCGCCGTGGACGGCTATATCCTCTATTCCGTCGCTCCCGACAGCCGCTGCGTGCTCATGGCGCAGCAGCGCAATGTTCCGCTCGTCGTGGTGGACCAGCCCCGCCTCGATGGCGTGCCGTATGTCGGGATCGACGATCGCGGCTCCGCGTATCGCGCCGCCAAAACCCTTCTTGAACTCGGACACCGGCATTTCGGCATTCTGTCACTCAAAACAGCCCATGACGGTTATTTCGGCCCGCTGACGGCAAAGCGACGCGCTAATATCGCTCACAGCACCATCGCCATGCGCCTTGAAGGCTATCTTCTGGCGCTGCAAGAAGCGAAAATCGCTCCCGAAGACGTCCCGGCATGGGAAATCCCCATCAATTCCGAAGATATGGGAGCGGAAGGCGTCCGCCATCTGCTGAACCGCGCCCAGCGCCCGACCGCGATCCTCGCCATGAGCGACCGCGTCGCCATCGGTGCCATGCAGACCATCCGTGCTCTGGGCCTGAACATCCCGCAGGACGTCTCAATCTTCGGCTTCGACGACATCCCTGCCGCCGAAGGCGCCGATCTGAGCACGATCCGCCAGCCTCACGAACGCAAGGGAACGGAAGCCGTGCGTCTGCTGAGTGCGGCCAGCGGCAGCGAGAATGTCATCCTCGATACCGAACTGGTCCCGCGCGGCAGCATCGGCCCCGCGGCGCCCTGACCAGACGGCGGCGTTTCAGTTCCGAAGTGCGGCAGGCAAGTCGCTGAAAGACCCGATCCGCAGATCCGGGTCCAGTGCTGCGCACTGAGTGGCCGATCCGTGGCCGTAACTGGCCCAGCATGAGGCGATCCCGGCATTGCGGGCGAACTGAAGGTCGGCCACGGTATCGCCCACCATCAAAAAGTCCGAGCGCGGCTGCTTCGGAAACAGCGGCACAATGCGCTCATCCATCACGCGCGGATCAGGCTTGTGCGGAAAATGCGGTTCGGAAGCCACAACACCTGAAAAGAACGGCGTCAGGCCAAAGCGCGCGATGCTCGCACAGACAGTCGGCGCGTGTTTGTTGCTGAGAATGGCGAGGATGGTGCCCTGCTCTTTCAGCGCCGCCAACGTATCCACCACACCGTCGAACAGGACCGTCTCTTCCTCGTCCGCCGCCGGGTAGAACGCCCGGTAATGACGCACGAATGCCGCCGCATCCTGCTCGTCGCTTTTGGGAACGATCGCCTGAAACAGCGTCTGGAGCGTTCCGCCCCGCGTCAGTTCCTGTTTGAGCGCGTCCGATGTGGGCGCGGAAACGCCCACGGCATCGAACGCCTCTGTCAGGCTGCGAAGAATGGCCGGCTGCGTTTCCGCCAGCGTGCCGTCATAATCGAGGAGGAGGATCGGAAAACGTGTCATGCTCTCCTTTTCCCCCGCCGCGCGCCGGAAATCCACCCCCAGAGGCGCAGATCCGAAACGCTTATCGCCCGCCTGCCGCAAGAAGTGCTTTGATCCCCGGCAGGATCGCAATCAGCAATCCTCCCGGCGGTTGCGGGGCATGGGCGGAGGCCAGCATACTGGCCGAATTCTCAAACGCCGCGTCCTGATCCTGAAGCAGACGGGCCGCATCCATCCGCCATGCCGAGCCGCTCCGTCCGTTCAGAACATTCAGTCCGGCGCGGGACAACTGCCCTACAGCGTGCGAGACGGGCACCACGGCTTCAAGCGCCGGGGCACCTTTCGCACTTGTCACGAACGCCGCGTCATTATCGGCCCACCGCTGAAGCATCTGCCGCAGCGGGCCTGCCAGCGCCGTCTCGCCCTGCGCATAGCGCTCCGCCATCGCATTGAACTGGGTCGCCACAAACGAGTCAGGCTCCGCGACTGCCACAGGCGCCGAGAGCATGGCCTCTCCAGTGGGGGCTGCAAGATGGTTGAGCGCATAATTGCGGACAGGAACCGTCACATCCGTCAGCACTGCCAGAGGCTCTGAACGTCCCGGCGCCATGGCTTCAAGCATGGCATGACGATGCTGCGTAGCCTGCAATCCCGTCGCTTCAAGCTCCGTCATCACGACCGGCAAACGGCGCTCCAGATCAGGAACATCCCGCACGTCCTGCGCGGACCAGAACCGCTCGGCCAGTGCCGCCATCCGGGGCCAGAGCCGTGAGGCCAGCATCGGTTCGGACACCATTTCCGCCCAGAGCGTCCCTTCCGCCCCTAGCACCAGCTTTTTCTGTGCGTCATCCAGCGGCGGGGCGTTCACGTCCAGTTCAAACGGCACGGAGAACTCGGGATGCTTCGGCGGGAACTTCGCCAGCTGCTCGGGCGTGATGCCGTCCGCCCGCGTATCGAACGGATCGACCGCATAATGCGTGGCGGCAGGACGGAGTAGATCGAGATAATATCCGGCAGACACCACGACCGGATGCCCGGCGCGCGTGGCTGATCCCGTCCATTTCGACGCACGCCACGGCTCGACAACCACATTTTTCGGGATCGGGGCCTCGCTGACCTCGTCCCATCCCATCATCACATGTCCCTGCGCGGCAATCATGGCCGCGACCTGCCCCGTGAAAGCAGCCTGAAGCGCTTCGGCGGTTTCGTAGCCATGCGCCTTCATATAGGCCGCAATCGCCGGATTTTTCGTCCACTGGGAGGACACGACTTCATCGCCACCCGCATGGATATAGCGGTCCGGAAAAAGGCGACCCATCTCGCCATAAAGAACCCGCACGAAGCGCAGCGTCTGCGGATTGGTCGGGTCGAGGGCAGCGTTATTGAGGTTCAGCCCCTTGGTGCTCATATCCGGCAAAGGCTGTGCCGCCAGTTCCGGATAAGCGCGCGCGATGGCCAGTGCATGACCCGGAACGTCGAATTCCGGCACAACACGAATACCGCGATCAGCCGCATAGGCCACGACCTCGCGGACCTGGGCCTGCGTATAATACTGATCCGGGGCGGTCATGGCCTGAAGCTGCGGATATGTCCGGCTTTCGACCCGGAAGGCCGTTCCGTCACTCAGATGCCAGTGCAGGACGTTGAGCTTGACCAGTTCCATCGCATCAAGCTGGCGCTCCACGGTCTCGACCGTATCGAAATGCCGCGACACGTCCAGCAGCAGACCGCGCCACGCAAACCGGGGCGCATCCTCGATATGGATCCGCTCGACAACCGCACCATCCGGCGTAGTACGGACAAGCTGGAGCAGCGTCGCCAGACCGTGAATCACACCCGCCGGACCATCCGCCTCCAGCCGCGCGCCCTTGGCCGCCGTCGTGAGCGCGTAACGCTCCTTTTCATCCACACTCAGATAAGCCCGGTCCGGCCCGGCGGACACATGCAACACATACGGATCACCCTGCCCCGCAGGCCCGGCGATGGCAGCAAGACGCGTCGCAAACCGTGCCGCCGCCCGTTGCAGCAGGGGCGAGGGGCGTGTGTCCCACACGATTTGCACCCCGCCACCGATCGGCGCCACACCATTAGGCACCGAAACGCTCTGCGGAACGGGCAGCAGACTCTCTTCCGCCCGCGCCGTGCTAGCAGAAATCCCTGCCAGAACGCTTCCCGCAAGAAGCAGCCCCACTGCGCCACGAACCCTGCGGCGAACGATCCGGCCGCGTTGTGAAGCTGTCTGCGTCATCTGAAGCTGTCCCTGAGTATGAATTTCAGTGCGTATCGGGCGCGGGAGGGCGCGCATCGAGCATCAGCTCCGCATCCCCGGCAGACAGCGCAATACCATAGAACGTGTGATAGAAAGAACGGATAGACCGGATCATCGCAGGCCGGTCCACCTGTCCGGTCTGAACGATCTGCCGTGACCACAGAACCTGAAGCAGAAGCTCCGGCCCATAACGGTCCCACGGAAACAGGCCGGTCGGATTACGATAGACACGCCCGGACTGCACGGCCTTGATCTTCGACCAGACCGGGTCCTGCGTCAGCGTCGCCGGATCGCCCGCATTCGCTCCGATAATGACGATATCCGGGTTCCACGACAGGACCTGTTCGATCGAAACGAGTTGTTTGTTCCCATGAATGCCCTGTGCGGCATTCCGCCCACCCGCACTACGGATCCACTGGTCGATGATGCTGGCGTCACCATCCACCCTGAGCGGCTTGAGGGATTCCACATGCAGCACAAGCGGCCCCTGCGGATTGGTCGGAGCCTGCGAGACAGCCTGAAGAAACGCCAGACGATAAGCCTGCGCCCGCTTTGTCGCCAGTGGCGTCTGAAGCAGGGTCGCCGTTCCGTCAACGCAGTCGAGCATCGAATCAAATCGGTCGAACCCTTCAGGCACCACGTTCAGCCCCGCCCGCGTCAGGGCATCAGCGGAATGGCCCGAAGCCGTCACGAACACCAGATCCGGATGCAGCGCCAAAAGCTCTTCCGCATTCAGATTGCCGGGGTCCAGCGTCTCGGCTCTGGACAGCGACGGCACCAGCTTGAACATCCAGGGCAACATCGCCGGACGCGCCACGGTTCCCACGATCTGGTTCTGCGCCCCCAGCATGATGAGCATCGCATTATGGGCGTACCAGCCTTCCACAATCCGGGTGGGAGGGGCCGCGTAGGCGACCGGCCCCGTCAGCGCAATCGCACCCAGCAAAGCCGTCCCCAGAAATGTCAGGACCGAAAACCGCTTCAGAGTCCGTGACAATGTCAGTCCCAATGTCATTTCTTGTTCCTTTCCTGATGGAAAAAGCGGCTTCCGGCATGATCCATCTGCATCAGAGGCACCCCGTAAAGCGCTGACATCCGTTGTGCCGTCACGACGTCCTGTGGCGGCCCGTCCGCTTCGATCCGACCATGATCCAGAACCAGAACCCGGCTGGCACGCGCATAAAGCTCTTCCGGCCGGTGCGACGTGAGCATAACAAGCCGCCCCTCCCGCGCAAGTTCCGCCAGCAGCGCCATCAGACGCAGCTGATACCCGTAATCCAGGCCCGTCATCGGCTCATCCAGCAACAGGCCCCGCGCATCCTGCGCGATAGCCCGTGCCAGAACGACCCGCTGACGCTCACCGCCGGACAGTTCCGTAACGGGACGATCGGCAAAACGCTCCAGCCCCATCCGCTCCAGCGCCGCCGCCACGGCCCTCCCGTCCTGCGAAGACAAACGCCCCGTCAGGCCGGAATGCGGCACCCGTCCCAGCTCCACCATCCGCCGCACCGTATAAGGAAACGTCGCCACATGGCTTTGCGGCACATACGCCAGATGCCGCGCAATGGCAGAGGCAGGCCACGCTCGCAGAGACCGCCCCTGAAGAAAGACCTCTCCCGTCGAAGGCGCGAGAAAACCCATCAGAAGCCGCAGCAGCGTACTTTTGCCCGCACCGTTCAGCCCCAGAAGCCCGACCAGTTCACCTTTCCGGAACGAAAGATCGATATCCTCCAGCACAAATCCGGCCTGCCGTGGCTGGCGGAAACCAAGATTGCGGCACGACAGTAACGTCATGCCATCCCGCCCCGCAGGCGCCGCAGAACCAGCACGAAAGCCAGAGCGCCGAACAGTTGCGTGACGATCCCAAGCGGAACCTCGCCCGTTGTGAGGCTACGCGCGCAGGTATCGGCCAGCACCAGCCCCCCCGCCCCCAGCAGCGCCGTCACCGGCATCATGTTCCGATGCTCCGCTCCGACGAGCAGGCGCGCCACATGCGGCACCAGAAGCCCGATCCAGCCGATGATCCCGACCATCGAAATCGTCATGGCGCAGGCCAGCGTCGCCAGAACGATCAGCACCGGACGCATCACCCGCACGGAAACGCCCAGACTGCGCGCCTCGTCATCGCCCAAAGACAGCACGTCCAGAACAGGCGCGCACAGAACAAGCGCCATTGTCAGGATAATGAGCGGACCAGACACCCACGCCAGTTCGTGCCATCCGCTCGGCGCCAGACTGCCCAGAAGCCAGTCCACAATGGCCGGAAGCTGGTCCATCGGATCGGCCAGATATTTCACCAAAGACAGCAAGGCCGTGAAAATCGCATTCCCGATCAGCCCCCCCAGAAGCAGGGCCAAAACCCCGCCTCCCGGCAGGGTTCTGCTAATCAGCAACCCATACCCAACCGCCAGCAACCCGCCCCCGAACGCGCCCATCTGCACCACGAACGCCGATCCGCCACTGACGATCGCAAGCGCCGCCCCAAACGCCGCACCACTCAGAACTCCCAGCAGATCCGGCGAAACCAGCGGGTTCCGGAACACCGCCTGATAGGTCGCGCCGCCACAGGACAATGCGCTTCCGACCAAGAGCGCCGCCAGAATACGCGGCAACCGCGCCTGCATCACCACGACCTGTGCAAGCGGGTCAACTCCGGCAGACAGATGCAGCAAATGCCCGAACACGCCCAACACCCGCAGCGGTGACAGCGGATAACGCCCCAGACAAAGCGCGCACAACACGCTCAGAACCACGCCTGCCAGAGCAAGGGAACGGATCAGGGCAGGACGGACGAAAATGGCAAACCCTCTCGGCAGAACAGCAGACGAAACCTGCCGCAGGAAAACCATAAGCCAAGCCTTCCCGCGCCACCAGAACCCCTTGCGCGACGACGTCAGGGCCTGAGCCACGCCCATAACCTGCATTTAAAGTGCATCAGAAGCATAGGATTTTTTGGCACTCGGTGCCATAATAATTATCATAAAATAGACTTGCTTCCAAAGGACATGTAACAGGATTTCGAACAATCTCCCCAGTATCGCCTGTTATCATCAGTGAGATCCCGGACATGGAATACTGCATTCCGGACTGAAACAGTCCCGCTTTTACGCTGCAACATCCGAAAACCTGTGTTATTTTCATGACTCTGATTGCATTTATTTTAGGAAACACACGGTTTTGAGATAGCGCAATCTTCCCTTTCATGGTCCGGTGCCTTAGGTTGCACGCAACAGCCGCCTTTTGTGGCAAATGATTTCAATCCTTCCGGGACAGTCCAACCATGCTCAAACGGATAGCTGCCGCTGTCATTGGCCTTGGTGCCGTGGGAGGCATCGGCTTTCTTGCCTATGCCTGGTACCCCGCCATCGCCCCGATCCCCCGGCCCGCCGCATCGTCGTTCTCCGCTGACGCCATCAGCCGTGGCGCCATCGTCGCGAATGGCGGCTATTGTGCGGAATGCCATACCCGCGTGGATGGCACCCCCGGCCCCGAACTGGCCGGCGATTTCAAGATGGCCACGCCGTTCGGCGATATCTTCTCGTCCAACATCACTCCGGACGAGCAGTGGGGAATCGGCAACTGGTCGCTGGCCGCGTTCAAGCGCGCCATGAACAAGGGCATCGCCCGCGACGGCTCCCAGCTCTATCCGGCGTTCCCGTTCGATCACTTTACGAAGGTCAACGATCAGGACGTCTCGGATCTCTACGCCTATCTGATGACGCGCCCGGCCATTCATCTCAAGCCGCGCGACAACACGGTTCCCTTCCCGATCAACATCCGCCTGATCGGTCAGGGCTTCTGGAAGCTGCTGTTCTTCACGCCGGGCCGTTACCAGAACGACCCCAAGCATGATGCCCAGTGGAACCGCGGCGCCTATCTCGCCGAAGGTAACGAACACTGCGGCGCCTGCCACACGCCGCGTAATCTTCTCGGCGCTGAGAAAATGAGCAAGGTCTATGACGGCGCAGTCATCGACGGCTGGATCGCGCCGCCCCTGAACGACCATAACCCGACGCCGGTCGTCTGGACCGAAGACGAACTGTTCCAGTATCTGCGCTTCGGCGTAGCTCCGCTGCACGGTTCGGCCGCAGGCCCGATGTCCCCCGTGCCGCATCGCTTCCTGTCGAAAATCCCCGAGGAAGACGTGCGCGCCATCGCTCATTATTATGCAGATGTGGACAAGGCCGCGCAGCGCAGCGGCGGCGATCAGGCCGCGATTGCCCGCGCCATGCACATGTCCGGCATCAACCTGACCGGCCCGCTGACGCAGGATCCCGATGCCCGTCTGTATCAGGCCGCCTGTGGCGCCTGCCACTACAACTCCGGCCCGAACCCCGTGCTCGGCCGCCCGGAACTGGCCCTGAACAACGCACTGTGGCTGGATGAGCCGAACAACCTCTATCAGGTCATGCTGCATGGCATCACCGCAGAGGAAGGACAGGATCACATCTCGATGCCGAGCTTCTATTCCGGCCTGTCCGATCATGACATGGCCCGCATCGCCGCGTATCTGCGTCGCACACGCACCACGCTTCCCCCCTGGACGGATCTGGAAAAGAAGGCCGCCAGCGCGCGCGCCACGCTTGAAGCTCCGCCCATCACCGCTTCGCACTGATCCGGGCAGGACTGGGAATACAGGACATGACCACGAAATTTGAACTCAACGGACAGCCCGTTACGGTCGACGCCCCGGCAGACACCCCCCTGCTCTGGGTCATCCGTGACGACCTGAACATGACCGGCACCAAGTTCGGCTGCGGCATCGGCGAATGCGGTGCCTGCACCGTCCATGTCGGCGGCCGCGCCACACGCTCCTGCATCACGCCGCTTTCGGCCGTGGAAGGCGCTTCGATCACCACGATCGAAGGGCTGGACCCGGAAGGCAATCACGTCGTGCAGGTCGCCTGGCGGGATCAGCAGGTGCCGCAGTGCGGCTACTGCCAGTCCGGTCAGATCATGCAGGCCGCAAGCCTCCTGAAGGACTACCCGAACCCGACGGACGATCAGATCGACGGCGTGATGGGCGGCAGCCTCTGTCGCTGCATGACCTATATCCGCATTCGCAAGGCCATCAAGGAAGCTGCTTCCAAGCAGCAGGAAGGCGCCAACAATGGCTAAAATCGAACAGATTGCGAAAAAGAGCGACGCCGCGCGCCTCTCCCGCCGCAACTTCCTGATGACGGCCGCTGGCGGTGGACTGATGTTCGGTTTCACCCGCAAGGCCGGTGCCGCCGTAACGCTACCCTCCCCGATGCCGCCGGAAGCCGCGTTCGAGCCGAACATCTGGTGCGCCATCGCGCCTGATGGCGCGATCAACGTCAACATCGTGCGCGCCGAAATGGGCCAGCATGTCGGCACCGCGCTCGCCCGAATCATCGCGGACGAAATGGACGCGAGCTGGGACAAGATCAAGATCACCGAAGTCGACACCGCGCCCAAATGGGCCGGGAAATACGTCACCGGTGGGTCCTGGTCCGTCTGGGACACATGGGACACCTTCCGTCAGGCCGGTGCCGCAGCCCGCAGCGTAATGCTTGAAGAAGGTGCCAAGCTCCTCGGCACGACGCCGGAACGCTGCACCGTCAGCGAAAGCGTTGTTTCTGCTGGCGGCAAGAGCGTATCCTTCGGCGACATCGTGGCCCGCGCCAAGCCGACCCGGACCTTCACACCCGAAGACATGGCGAAGCTGCCGCTCAAGCCGGTCGCAGACCGCCGCCTCATCAGCAAGCCGGTTCCGGCGCTCGATATCCCGGACAAAACGACCGGCAAGGCCATTTACGGCATCGACGTCAAACTGGACGGCATGCTGTATGGCCGCCCGAAAATGCCGCCGACACGCTATGCCTCGAAGGTCGTCTCCGTGGACGACAGCGCCGCGAAGAAAATCCCCGGCTACGAGCGCTATGTGGTTCTGGACGATCCTTCCGGAATCGTTCCGGGCTGGGTCGTGGCTCTGGCCAAGACTTATCCCGCCGCGATCCGCGCCGCCGACGCCCTGAAAGTGCAGTGGAATCCCGGCCCGACGATCCATGTCCCCGAAGCGGACATCATCGAACATGGCCGCAAGCTGACGCTCAATCCGAAGAACGGCGCCTGCGTCTTCAACGACAAGGGCGTGGACGAAGCGCTTGCGATCCATCCCAATCAGGTCTTCGAACGCAGCTATACCTGCGCATCCGTCGCGCATTACCAGCTTGAGCCGGTCAATGCCGTGGCGCGTCATATCGACGGCATGTGGGAAGTTCATACCGGCAACCAGTGGCAGTCCCTCATTCTGCCGCAGCTCGCCAAGTCGCTTCAGGTTCCCGAAGAGCAGGTCGTCATGCGGACCTATATGCTCGGCGGCGGCTTCGGGCGCCGTCTGAACGGCGATTACTGCATTCCGGCCGCGCTGGCCTCCAAGGCCATCGGTGGCGCGCCGGTCAAGCTGATCCTGACACGCTCCGACGACATGGAGCTGGACTCCATCCGCTCTCCGTCCTTTCAGAACATCAAGGTCGCGCTCGACAACGATCGCAAGAAGATCACGACCATGGACTATGTCGCGGTCGCGGGCTGGCCAACGCAGGTGATGGCTCCGGCCTTCCTCGCCACGGCTGAAGACGGGAAGAAATACGATCCGTTCGCCATCGCAGGCGCGGATCACTGGTATGACACAGGCCCGACGCGCGTCCGCGCCGTCAGCAACGACCTTGCCAACGCCACCTTCCGTCCCGGCTGGCTGCGCTCGGTCAGCGCTGGCTGGACGCCCTGGGCGCTGGAATGCTTCCTCGACGAGGTTGCTCATTCCACGAAGCAGGACCCGCTGAAATTCCGTCTGTCCATGTTCACGGCGCAGGGCCGTAACGCCGGTCAGGCTCCGAATTCCGTGGGCGGCGCCAAGCGTCAGGCCGCCGTGCTCCAGCGTCTGGCCGACAAGATCGGTTACGGCAAGGAACAGCTTCCCGACGATACGGCCATCGGCATCGCCACCAGCTTCGGTCAGGAACGCGGCATGCCGACCTGGACAGCCGGTGCGGCGCAGGTTCATGTCGATCGCAAGACGGGCGTCGTCACCTGCCAGAAACTCTGGCTGGTGCTGGATGCCGGAATTATCGTTGATCCGGGCGGTGCACTTGCCCAGACCGAAGGCGCGGCGCTCTGGGGCCTCAGCATGGCGATGTTCGAGGGCACCGAAATCGTCGATGGCACGATCAAGGATCGCAACCTCAACACCTACACCCCGCTGCGTCTCCCAGACGTACCGGAGATGGACATCGAGTTCGTCCAGAACACCGAAAAGCCCACGGGCCTTGGTGAGCCGGGTGTCACGGTGATCGCGCCCGCCATTGGCAACGCGATCTTCAACGCCGTCGGCGTCCGCCTGCGGCACCTGCCGATGCGTCCAGCCGATGTGCGCCGCGAACTGCAACAGCACCCACGCTGAGCCGTCAGCCAATCATGACAAGGCCGTAGTCCTCACCGGGACTGCGGCCTTTTTCATACAGGACCACAGACCCGAACCCGTCATCCGGGCAGGAGGGTCTTGCCAAGCCCCCCGAAAGTCGTGACAGACTGCAGTGTTCTGGACCCAACAGGCCCCGAACGATGCGCCGCCGGGAAAAGGACAAACTGTGAGCTGGTTTTACGAAGACCATGGCACCCGGAAGGGACCGGTGTCCGCAGACGGCATGAAAGCCCTCGTGACCGAAGGCATCATCGGGCATTCCACCCTGTGCTGGACCGAGGATTTCGGCGGTGAATGGCACCCTGCTGGAAGCTGCGTTTTCTGGCCTCCGCAGCCCGAGGGTGTTCCTCCGGCGCTTCCGGCCAGCCTGATCTCGAACCGCTGGCTCTGGCTCAGTCTGATCGGACCGTTTTTCGGCAGCATGGCCGTCAGTGTCCTTCAGGGTTTCGGACTCGTCCCCGATTTCGCCAGCAATTTCGCGTCCATGATCGTGAGCATCGGCATTTTCTACATGGCTCTCGTCATGGACCGTCGCAGCCTGCTCGCTGCAGGTTTTCGCCCCGGCACGATCCTGTGGATCATGCTGCCACCGCTTTATTTCTGGCGCCGCATCCAGAGTGTCGGACACGGCATGCTGCTCTTTTTCCTGTCGGTTCTGGTATTTCTCTGCGAGTTCGTTCCCGCGCTCACCACGGGGTGGCACATCTTCCCGGATGTCGGCCTGTCGGATTACGTCTCCCGCCGCTACTACGAGCTGTAAGGTTCAGCAGTACCGGCGGTAAAAAGCCTCGACGCTGCTTGCCGCCGTGGCGATCCGGTAACGGGACATATCCCACTGACGCGGCGCCTCAGTTTCAAGACGGCGCAACCCGGCCGTCAGGGCCTCCAGACAACCGGACGGCAGCAAACATTCCGGTGCATCTGCCAGAATATCCTTCACCCCACCCGCCGCCGTCGCACAGACCGGCAACCCAGCCTCCATGGCTTCCAGCAGCACCAGTCCGAACGGCTCATGACGTGAGGGCACGACGAACGCATCGAACGCGGCCAGAAGATCAGGCATGTCCGTGCGATAGCCGGTGAAAAGAATGTCTGCCCGGCCCTGCGCCGCTTTTTGCAGCGCACACCGCTCCGGACCATCCCCGACCAGAACCAGCCGGGTCTCGGGTCTGAGACCGGCCTGTTTCCAAGCCTTTATCAGAAGCTGGAAATTCTTTTCCTCCACCATCCGACCGGCTGCCCCGATCACGACCCCGCCCTCAGGAATCCGCCACTCAAGCCGCATCCGCTCCCGCAAAGCCGCCCGACATGCCGCCGTGGAGTGGGGAGGAACCGTCCAGTTGGGGATCAGCGCACAGGCTTCGCGCTGTCGTTCCGGCAGAACATCGCGCTGCCAGGACGCGATACAGACCAGCCCGTCATGCGTGCCATAGCTGCGACCGCGATAGGAGGTGTGTAACGTGGCAACAACAGGCACCGAGCCCGCAAGCCCCGCCCGGCGCAGCCAGCTCGCCCGGGCAGAGGCCCGCCCGAGATGGGTATGAACAATATCGTGCCGCCCATTGCGTAGCTCGGTAGCCAGTGCGGGCAGATAACCCGCACGCCCAGCCCGCACGATTTTTACATCAGGACACAGAAACCCCTGAATGTCCCCGCCCGTGCGCGCATCGGTCGTTTTGCGTTCCAGAAGCAGCGTGACGTCATGGCTCCGCGCCTGAATGGCGGAGAGTTCCGCAAGATGTCGCTCCGTTCCCGCAAATTCCCGGGTCGAGAGACAATGCAGAATTCGCAGTCGGGATGTCACGCGCGTGTTCCTTGCTGGGCGTGGCGAAGAAACCGGATATCAGGAGTTCACCGGCCCCCGGCCGTGCCCCAGACGCCTTCAATGACCCGGCCACTACGGCTGGACATGCGCTGGAACGGCGGACGCGGCTGGCAGGCCACCAGATAAAGACCAATCGTAAAGAGAAGCTGGGAAATCGTCGTCAGCTGCGTCACCAGCCAGATCAAATCGGGCGCGCCCAGCCCCCGGAAAAGCTGGTACCCCAGAAAGGCCAGAGACAGCAGCCGCATGGCCCGGAGCAGCGGACGCAGCGGATTGAGCATACCAGGCCGAACCATGGGCGCAGAACGCCTCATGCCCAGAAAGAACGCCAGACTGACGCACCAAATCAGCGTACTGTCGATCATGTTGCCCAGACTGGCCCCGAACAGCAGCATCGGCAGCAAAAGAGAAAGCCCTTCCAGCATCAACGCCCCGAGCTGACAGCTCAGGCCGAGATGGAGCGGCGTCAGACGCGCTGGAAGACGATCCGCCAGAGGCTGGAACAGCCGGTCGAGCAGCCAGTCATCCACTTGGGCAATGCGTTCAGGTAAAGTCATCACACATACTTTATCCGCCTCTCCGCTCTGCTGCACATAATTTTTTCTTCATCCGGCCGTCAGATACAGCGCTTCAGACACGGGTTACACATGCTGGACAGAAACCGACGCAACAGCTTTACTCTTTTGTGAAGATACGTTTCTCCTCAGGAAAGTTCTGAACCGATGTCCGCACTCTCCCGTCTCTCCCGCCTGTCGCTGCTGGCAGCCACCATGCTTGCCCCTCCGGTTCTGGCGGGCGCGCATGCCGCACCTGAAGCAGCGCCGGTGGCGAGTGCCGCTCCGGCGACGGTCACGCGGGCAACACTGTCCAATGGACTGCGGGTCATCGTGGTGCGCGACACACTCGCGCCGGTCGTGCAGACCATGCTGAATTACGAGACGGGTTCCGTGAATGCACCGAAGGGCTTTCCCGGCACGGCCCATGCGCTCGAACACATGATGTTCAACGGCTCAAAGACCCTCTCGCGCGACCAGCTTTCCACCATCAGCGCGCAGCTCGGCAACAACGACAACGCCGACACGACCTCGGACGTCACGCAATATTACTTCAAGGCCCCCGCCAGCGATCTGGACGTTCTGCTGAAAATCGAAGCCGGACGGATGCGCGGCCTGAACATTACCGAAGCCGAATGGGCGCATGAGAAAGGCGCGATCGAACAGGAAGTCTCGCGCGATCTCTCCAGCCCGATCTATCGTTATCTCTCGCAGATCCGCGCCGCCCTGTATGCGGGCACACCATACGAACACGACGCCCTCGGCACGCGCCCGTCCTTTGACGCGACCACCGCCCCGCTGCTGAAAAAATTCTATGACACATGGTACACGCCCAACAACGCCGTTCTGGTCATTACCGGCGACGTGGACCCGCAGGAAACGCTGAAAAAGGTCGAGGCCGCTTTCGGCAGCATTCCGTCCAACACTCTTCCCGAACGCGGCACCGTCTCCCCGACCCCGGCCAAGGCCCAGAGCATTTCCCTCGACACCGACCTGCCGATTGGTCTCGTGACGATGGCATGGCGGATGCCGGGACAGCGCGACCCCGATTATGCGGCGACAACCCTGCTCGCAGACGCCATCAGCAGCCAGCGCGCCGCCCTGTTCGCCCTCGTACCTGAAGGCAAGGCGCTGGATACGGGCTTCATGTATGATCCCGACGCACAGGCCGGACTGGGCGTCGTGTACGCTGGCTTCCCCAAAGGTGCCAACCCCGACGGACTGCGGACAGCCGTTGCGACCATCATGGAGAATTTCCGCACGCATGGCATCCCGGCCGAACTGATCGAAGCCGCCCGCCGCAAGGAAATCGCAGCGCTTGAGTTCAACGCCAACAGCATTTCCGGCCTCGCCGAAAGCTGGTCTCAGGCCGTTGCCATCCAGCATCTGAACGATCCGCAGGACATGCTCGCCGCTTTCCGCAGCGTCACAAAAGAACAGGTCGACGCGCTGGCGAAAAAACTGCTCGATCCGGCCCATGCCATCAGCGCGACCCTGACGCCAAGCGCTTCGGGCAAACCTGTGGGCCAGAAAGGCTTCGGTGGTGCGGAATCCTTCAATACCCCCCCTGCGGGCAAAGTCACCCTGCCGGACTGGGCGCAGCAGGCTCTTGCCCGTCTGACGATCCCTGCCGCAGCCCCTCTGCCCACGACATACACGCTCCCCAACGGACTGCATCTTCTCGTCCAGCCCGAACATGTCAGCCATACGATCGAGCTGATCGGCAGCATCCGCCAGAACGCGGATCTCGAACAGCCTGCCGGGCAGGACGGTGTGGCAGACGTCACGCAGCAGATGTTCCTCTACGGCAGCAAAACGCATGACCGTCTGGCCCTCGCCCGCGCGCTCGATGACCTTTCAGCAGACGAAGAAGCCGGTCCGTCCTTCTCGCTGAGCACGCTGACGCCGAACTTCGAGAAGGGCCTCGCCCTGCTGGCCGATCACGAGCTGAACCCGGCTTTCCCGGAAAAGGCCTTCCGCGTCACCCAGATTCAGGCCGCGCAGGCGCAGGCCGGTGAGCTTCAGTCGCCCGGCTACCGTTTCGGCCGCGCCGCCCGCAAGGCGCTCGTCCCCCCGCAGGACCCGACCCTGCGTGAAGCCACACCTGCCACGATCAGCAAGCTCACACTGGCGGACGTTCAGGCCTATTATGCCCACACCTACCGCCCCGACCTGACCACCATCGTCATCGTCGGCGACATCACCCCCGAGGCCGCAAAAGCAGACGTCGAAAAGGCGTTCGGCGGCTGGAAGGCCGTGGGGCCCAAGCCTGACGTCGATCTGCCCGCAATCCCCCTCAGCCGCGCCTCTCAGGCCGTGGTCGCGGATCCGGGCCGTTCACAGGACGAAGTCAAACTCGTCGAGACCATCGGCATGAAAGTAACCGACCCGGATCGTCACGCCCTTGCCGTCGGTAACACGATCCTCGGAGACGGGTTCTCCTCGCGCCTGATGCAGGATCTGCGCGTCAAGACGGGCTATGTTTACGGCGCCGGAAGCGGTTTCAATTATTCCCGAACCCGCAGCGGCTTCGGCATTACGTTCGGCGCTGATCCCGACAAGGTCAGCAAGGCCCGCGCGCTTGCCGTGAAGGATGTCGAAAACATGCGGACCACCCCCGTCTCGCAGGAGAGCCTCGACCTCGCCAAGGCCACCCTTCTGCGAAGCCAGCCCATGTCCCGCGCCAGCTTCAGCGCCCTGGCCGGAAGCTATCTGTCTCTGATCGCGCTGGACCTGCCGCTCGACAGTCAGGCCAAGGCCGCGCAGGCCATCTATGACATGACCCCGCAGCAGGTGCAGGCAGCTTTCCGCAAATGGGTCCGCCCGACCGATCTCGCCCAGATCGTCATGGGCCCACAGCCGAACTGAACCGGCTTTCAAACATAAAAAAGGCCGCGGAACTAATTCCGCGGCCTTTTTTATGGGGTTCGTCCTGAACGACGGTCAGTCGATCAGGCCCTCGTCTTTGAGAACACGCAGCGCATACTGAATGCGGTGCCGGTACAGATGCTCAGCCTGCGTCCGCGCCTGCGCCTTGCGCGCCATCTTCACACGCAGTTCGTTGTTGTTGAGATAGGTCGCGACCAGTCGTTCGAAATCAACACGGTTCGAGAAAACCGGGATTTCATCAGCCGAATAATAACGACGGATTTCATGGGTGTCCTCATGGAACACCTGAAACGCCCCGGCCAGCGCAGCCTCGAAGGTCCGCGGCCCCGGCGTGGAAGGCGCAATGATGAAACGCTTGTTCTCGAAGCTCAGCGAGCGCCCCAGATTCAGCACCAGCTTGGACCGGCGATACAGCTCGACAAGCTGGGACTTCTCGATCCGGGCATCGGAGAACCCAATCCCCAGTTCCCTCCAGCCCGGCCCGACGATCTTGATGTTCAGATCCCGCAATGCTGGCAGAAGATTGCGGACGATATCCTTGCGATTGGTGAACGCAACACCACAGAACAGAACGTCGATCGTCTTTTCCGCATGATCTTCGATTTCGCCGTAATGCAGCTTCGGGCTCGCCGCCAGCGGCAGATGGAACACCCTCTCGCGCTGGTAGAAATTATGGCCCCAGCGATCACAGGAGAAAATCACATCGAAATCGTCGGCAATGCGATAGTTCGCATCCTGCTCATAGGGGTCTTCGGTCGCCCAGAAGACCGTGACGGCGCCGATCTTCTTCGCCTCTCGGCAAACCTCCCCGAAATAGGTGCTTTCAGGAAGATAGGAGCCGATGGCAAAGACGATCGTCGGCTTGAGGAACCGGATGGAGCTGGCTGCGGCCGAGATATGAACGGCCGTGACATTTTCCTCGCCAAAACAGTCCGCCCAGCCATCCATGATGGACTCACGGATCTGGGTGTTGGCCTGACTTTCATACCGCCCACCGCTACAGACGAGCACCCGGCCGGTCATTCCGGCTGGTGCGCTATCCGTCACGCTGACGTTTTCGACGTCCACGACCGTATCATTCACTGCGTCCATAACCTTCCTGCTCTCCCCAAACTTCTAAAACCGGTCGTATCCGGTCCGTCATGCCATGCAGCTCTGAACAATCTCAGACAGTGTCTGTCGGAAATCGGCCGGAGAACAGTCCCGCTCGACAGCCGCAAGGGCCCCGCTGCGCAGAGTCTCCCACAGTTCTCCGTCCCGATAAAGCCGTTCCACAGCCGCCGCGAAAGCCTGCGGATCATCCGCCGGAGCCGCCAGAATCTCGGCACCCTCAGCCCAGCCAAGCTGCTGTTGAAGCAACGTCGTCACGACCTGCGGCAGACCATAAGACGCTGCTTCATGAACCTTGAAGGGAATACCCCCCGCAAACCGCGTCGGCGCGACAAAAACCCTGTGCCGGTCGAACAGCTCCCGCGGATCCCCGACAGGCCCCACGATCTCGACCCGGCTGTTTGTCGAAAAGACCGTCATATCCACATCCGGCCCGACAAAACCCGCAATCGTAAAATGGACATCCGGCGGCAAAACCCTGTCCAAAAGAGGCAGAACGCTCTCCACGAACCAGACAAGACTGTCATGGTTAGGGGCACCCTCGTCATGAATCGCGCCAAAGAACAGGATGTTGTGACGGTTCTCGAACGGGGCGGGGGGCGGCTGGGGGCTCAGTTCATGTCCGAGCACCGAGACATTCACACAACCCGCGCGGCGCGCCAGTGCGGCATCATGGGCCGTCACCGTCAGGACCTTCTGACAGAAACGGGCACAGTCCAGTTCCTGCTGAAGCATCTCGTCGAAACTGATCTCCGGAGCCGGAAGGCCCAGAATCTGTATCCGCTCCAGCGTCCGCGGCGTGGCAATCACCTCCGTATCCAGAACTGGTCCGGCGACCGGAAGATAGCGGCTTGATTCATTGAGCAGCGGCAGAAGGCGTTCCAGATTATGCGTGCGGCCGATCCAGACCAGATCGTAATATCCCACACGTTCCTGAATAAAATCGGCAAAGCTGGAAAAATTACGGTCGACGATCAGTTCCACCGTTTCGGGAAAATCCCCGAACAGGTCGATAGATGTCTGATCCCGCAGCAGAACGGGAAAAACCGTCACCTGATACCCAAGAGCCGTCATCTCGCGGATGATGTCGTTGGAGCGAACATACCCCGACCCCAGACGACGCAGCGGCAGACGATCCTCGATGAAAAGAATTCTCCTGCGCTGGCTGACGCGATGTTCACGGCCAAGCACGGCATTGCGGATATGGGCGGGCTGCTGATGCCGCAGGAAATCCTGTTGCAGACGCGCAAAGGTTTTCAGGTTACCGCGGATCAGGGCATGAGATCCGGCCGCACCTGAACTTCCGAATTCCAGATGCTCGATGACCACGCTCGGATCATAGACAATCCGCTTCCCGGCCTTGAGAATCCGCACACATAGATCCGCATCCTCAAAATAAGCGGGCATGTAACGCGGATCATATCCGCCAAGACGACGCAGTAGTGCAGTCCGCACCATCAGAAAAGCGGCTGAACAATAATCCACGTCCCGGACAAAATTGGCGCTCGTCAGGTTCGGGTCGTCCTCACGCAGATAGCCGTAGGTAGCTCCGTCCCGCCAGATGATCGATCCGGCTTCCTGAAGACGCATGTTTGTCCGGATCAGTTTGCCGCCGACAGCCCCAATATCAGGTTGCCCATGAAACCGCTTCAGGGCATGCAGAATGGCATCGGGATAAAGGCGGATATCGTTGTTCAGATACAATGTAAGCGGCGCTTCCGCTTTTTCCAGCGCAAGATTACAGCCCTGAAGATATCCGATGTTATGCCTGAAGCGCAGGACCGTGGCACCACGCACCATCCGGCCGATATGGCGCGTCTGGTCATGAGAACCGGAGTCCACGAGGATGAGTTGAATATTTCCGCCATAGTTGGCACGCAGGGATGCCAGCGCCTGCGCCGTCAGGGCGATCCTGTCATAAACCACCATCAGCACGCTGACTTCAGGCACACCATGAACGGTGAAATCCAGCGGATGGCGGACCAGAGACGGGAGGATGGCTTCGGCCTCACGTTCGAACAGCGTCCGGGACTGTTCCTCTGGAATGGCGGAAACAGCCGCAAGAGCCGCCATCCGACCCTCGCCCAGACCCGTGCGCCCCGCCACAAGATGGGCAAACGCGCTGTCATACAGACGATTGCGCACATCGTTGCGGACCTGCGTCTGCGACATATGGGCCGCAAGATCCACGCCTGCCTGCGGAATACGGCCTTCCTGCGCACCGTAACGGACGAAATGATCATAACCGTTACGAAAAAAACCATGCTCCAGCGAAGGAAGAATGTCGGGATGGGCCGAAGCGTAGAACTGTTCGGAAAAGAACTCCTGAGGATCGAAAAGCCGCGGCGTTTCGTTCGTAAGATAATGATGAAGCGCGCTTGAATAATGTCCGGCAGCGATCTCCTGACGGACTTCTGGATAGCGCGTCAGATACCAGACCGGATCAAAATACCAGGAAACGCGTCCGGCATCGGCAACATGCGCCGGCAGACCAAGCCAGGAGCCGAACAGGCCAATCCGGCTGTCAAAATGATCCGGAAATGTCAGCGCCAGTTCCCGGCAGAGTTCATCATCGAAGAAATGATGCCCCCGGTAGTAATGACTTTCGCCGATCTCAAGAAAATGGTCGTAACCGTTGCGAAACCCGTTTTCGGCCAGAAAACGCTGTGTCAGCTCCGGATAGCGGCGGCGATAGCCCGGTTCATCAAACAGCCAGTGTGGCGCATGAGTTTTGTAACCCGTCGCGATATAGTGCTCAAACCCTGACGCCCATTCTTCGCGGATGAGACCCTGACGCACATCCTTGTGGGTCTCGCGATACCACGCTTCGTCAAAATACCGATTGGGGGAATGTCCGTAACGCTGGCCCGTCTGCTGATAGAACTCATACGGCCCCTCCTGCCCCTCTTCCCGCATCCAGTCCCGAACCTCGGGATAGCGCAACAGATACCACTGCGCATCAAAGCGGGACCATCTGGGGATACGCTTCTCTGACAGTGGCGCTGCAACACTTTCAGACATCAGGGGCAAGCCTCCCGCTCGCAGGTCAGGAAATGATCTTTGTCGCGAGAAGACGCTCGGCACGCTCGACGTCATGGGGTTGCACGTCCGTCCGTTCGACCGTCAGGACAGCCCCCTCGGCAAATGTCACGACGATATCCGTCATTCTCGATCCGTACACATCTCCCACGACGTTCACGAGAATGAAGCGATAGACACCATCGAGCGGACGCGCATAGCCTTCACGCGGCAGAAACTCCCCTCTGAACCCGACGCAGAGAGGCGCGTCCCGGTGAACCTTGCCGACATCGGTGCGGGCCACCCGGTCCATCGCAAAGAAGATGATTTCCTCCCGACTTTCCGAAACCAGGCCACCATAAACCTGCCCGGCTCGGGACAGATTGCGGAAGAATACCCATCCGCAGACCACCAGAGGAGAGTCAGGATTGGAGGGAAGAGGGAGATCACCGATCAGCCCACTGAACTCGTCGATGAAATACTCCAGAGCGCCCGCCGTGTACGGATGCATCGGGTGTTTGCCGACACCGGACAGTTTAACATTCCGCATCAGACCATCGCTGTGAGAAACACGATGGAAGTCAGACAGGACAAGATCGTTCGACGGAACACTGCGGGCAATGTCCCGGATCTGGCCGCCTTCAACCTCGATCTGAATCGGAGTCAGCTGGAACGCACCCTGACCGTTGATCACATTGATCAGACCGACGCGGAAACGCCCTTCACACCATTTGCCACGCAGAGCAACCTTCCCCGAGAAACCGGCACGCCGGGGTGCATCGACGAAAAGCTCCGCGATATCGCCCCTGATTTCGCGCTGGCATTCCAGAAAAATCATCGGACTATCCGGATCTTCGCCGATCAGAACT